>Ga0308163_10000079_pt1 | contig 294352 bp, 234 predicted proteins | sample PhyTR1_FD_201037 | JGI IMG/M metagenome (GOLD analysis project Ga0308163, IMG submission 201037) | Phyllosphere microbial communities from UC Gill Tract Community Farm, Albany, California, United States - DLSLT.R1 | ecosystem: Host-associated > Plants > Phyllosphere > Unclassified | place...
GGAGCCACTTTATGTTGCTCCCCAATTTGGTTCAAAGAAATTATACTCATTTCAATCTTATTGTTTAATAACTAAATATCGTCATAAATATTTGAATATCAAATATTTATGACGATAAGTTAATAGCGTTTGTGTCCACACCGACCGAAACAAATAGAGGTGTTGGTGGAGACACCGACCTTTAGATTATAGAAAAACATTCCGTGTTATCTGCGTCTCTGTGGCTATATTCTAGTTCAATCAAAACAGTAGACCTAAAACAACTTCAACTGTTCATCCTTCGGTGGTTTCTCTTTTCCAAACACGGTTCTTCCTCCGTATTTCCAGCTGTTTTTTCTTTCCTGCTCAATCACTTTCTCAAAATCCATGTTGGGTACAAAGTCTTTGTCTGCATTACTGGCAATGCGATGCAGTGATTTTATCGCTTCCTGTTTATCTGTATTGCCAATTTTAGCTTTCTCAACTGCCTGGCGCAAAAAGCTTATGGTTTCATCATACACATTTACCGGAACCGGAAAAGGGTAACCATCTTTACCTCCGTGTGCAAAAGAAAACCTGGCTGGATCGGTAAAGCGTGATGGCGTTCCATGGATTACCTCGCTCACCAGCGCCATCGATTGCAAAGTGCGGGGTCCCATACCTTCCAGCAAGAGCAGTTCTTCGAAATTATCGGGCTTTTTCTCTTGTGCCAGCCACAAAATACTACCCAATCTTTTTAGGTCTACATCTTTGGCTTTTACCTCATGGTGCCTGGGCAATACCAATTTTTGTATTTCGGCGATCATTCGGGTAGGTGCTTCAGTAGTTAGGCCCATCATGGCTGCGCGGGTGGGATTGGCCGCAGAGGCAGTTAGGTTGAATATTTGCCCCTGGTTAATTCCACAAATTCCAGTATGCGGTTCCTCTACAAAAGATTTTAAGTTTTCAGAGTGCCAGTGGTAGCGCCTGGCCGTGCCGCTGAAATCGCTCATCCCTTGTTGTACTACGGCCCAATCGCCATCACTGCTTAAAATAAAATTATGGAGGTAAAGCTGAAATCCATCCTGAATGGCTGTATTATCTACTTTTGCACTAAGCTTGCTCGATCTGACCAGCATTTGCCCATCCAATCCGGTTTTTTCTGCCACGCGTAAAAGTTCGTTTGGAGTTTCGCGACTTAGCTTCCCTTTGCCACCACAAATATAAATGCCCAGTTCTTTTGATAGTGGGTTAATGGCTTTTTTCAAGGCACCCATTACGGAAGTAGTAATACCCGATGAATGCCAGTCCATGCCCATTACTGCACCTAAACTCTGAAACCAAAACGGACAACTTAAGCGGCGTATTATTTCTGCTTTGCCATATTCAGCTAAAATAGCTTCAGTTATCACAAGACCAAGTTTGGCCATACGCTGTGCCAGCCAGGGCGGAACGTGACCATAATGTAAAGGTAAATCTGCGCTTCCTGATCTTTTCAATGCTAACAAATTTAGTAAAAATATTGCAATATAAATTATATCTCTTACCACAGATGCACAACATCCATGGAGTTCTAATAATATTTCCGTGCTAATCTGCGTCTCCGTGGCTGTTGATCTAATGGGATAATCTATTTGCTGCCAATGATGCACGGAACTCACAGAGCAATACCTATGCTAATGTGTAACTTCGTGGCTATTTTATAATTGATCTTCTAAAATACTTCCGTGCTGGTTAAACGATTGGCCTTATATTTTGTTATCTTCAACCGGAGGCATAAATTTAAACCAGCTGATGCGCAAATTTCTTCAACGTTTATTAAGCAATTGGATTATCCGCATGTCTAATAAATACAGCTCGCGTCCCAACCGCAGGCGTATACATGGCGCATTAAACAAACTTTTCAAAACCATTGTTAAAACGCCTGGAAAGCGGGGTCTCATTTTAGAAATCACCGAAGCAAACCGGTTTATCATTCTCTCCGATCAGCATAAAGGAGCACGTGATAACGCCGACGATTTTACCCTTGCTGAAATAAACTATCTTAAGGCACTTGAAAATTATGCCATAAATGATTTTCATTATATCAACCTCGGCGATAGTGAAGAGCTTTGGAAAAACTTAATGGAATCGGTTATCAGGCACAATAAAAAAACTTTCGAGGCAGAAAAGATTTTCATAAATAAAGGCATGTTTACCAAAATATTTGGCAATCACGATCTGTATTGGGACAACGACCCGCTGGCAGGCTTTAACCTCAACCGCATTTACGGGAAAAAAATACCCATTTATGAAGGAGCTATCTTGCGCATGCCCGTTGGTTCGCAATTGCTGGATATTTTTCTTACACACGGTCATCAAGGCGATTTGCAAAGTGATGGCAACTGGTTTAGCAAATGGTTTGTTAGTACGGTATGGGCGCCGCTGCAGGCTTACCTTCAAATTAACCCCAATACGCCGGCCTACGATAACCAGCTTAAAACTGCGCACAATATTATGATGTACAGCTGGGTGGCTACGCAAACCAATAAAGTGCTGATTACCGGACATACTCATCAACCAGTTTTTGCCTCATTAACACACCTGGAAAGAATTTACCTCAAATTGCAGCAGGCCAAAAGAGATAATAAGCAGGAAGTTATCGCTGCTTTAAATGCAGAGTTGGTAAAACAAACCAGGGGAGGCGATAAAGCTCCGCGCTTTAGAAAATATAAACCCAATTATTTTAACAGCGGTTGTTGCTGTTTCAATGATGGCGATATTACCGGTATAGAAATCGAAAAGGGATTAATCCGCCTAATTAAGTGGTCGTGCCATAAAACCGGCCAGCCTGAACGGATTGTACTCGAAGAAATGAAACTTGATCTACTTTTAGAAACTGATTTACCTAAGCGGTAGTTTCACATAAAAAGTTGTACCTAAACCTTTACCCGGACTTTCGGCCCATAATTTCCCTTTATGGATATCTATGAATGCGCCAGCCGTAATCAGGCCAAAGCCATTGGCACTTTCTGTACCGGTGGGTTTAGCACTTAACGGTGCAAATTTGGTGAAAATTTTATCCAGGTCTTCGGTGGTTAAACCAACGCCATGATCGTTAACCGAAATGGTAAGTTCGGTTGGGGTAAGCTGATGCGATATGTTTATTTCTGTTCCCAATGGAGAAAACTTAATCGCATTATCAACCAGCTGACTAAAAATTACCGTAAGTTTATTTACATCTCCAAATATCATGATGGGTTCGTAAATATTTATCGAAATAGATTGTCCTTTGTGCTTAAGGGGCAAGTCAAAATTTAGTTTTACCTCTTCGAGTACTTCTTTTAAATCGATCTGGGCTTTCTCCGGTTTATATCCGCCTGCAGCTTTTTTAGCCGGAATTAAAATTTCATTCAGGCTATCGACCATTTTTTTCGACTGTGAATTGATTTTACTGGCAATTAATACCGCCTTATCATCAATAGCAGGTATTCTGCCCATCAACTCCGATTGCAGGGAAATGGTTGTCATTGGGTTTTTAAGGTCATGGATCAGCACATGGAGGCGATCATCATAGGCCCTGAACGCATTGCGTGTCGCTATTCTCGATGCTAGGATATCCATCACCATTTCTGCTAGCAGGCTAAGCATTTGGGTTTGTGTTTCAGTTGGTTCTATAATTTCAGCCGCAGCAACATAAATCACACCCAGTAAATAACCCTCGTGTGTTTGAAGCGGAGCTGTAATAATCGTGCTGCCGCTTTCGTTTACAACATTAAAATTTTGGCAAAGTGGCAATTTAGGATTAACGGGTGGATGACCAACTATCGATTTTTGGAAAAGTGATGCATTCCCTTCAAAACAGATGCCTGCGCCAGGGGCTTTAAACATGCCGGCGGCTAAATGGGATATCCTGTCGAAAGTGTATTCGGCCTCGGTATCCAGAATTTCGTAATGTATCAGTTTAGCTAAGCGCAGTGCTTCATATTGGGGTTTGGTATTTTCAACTACTTTTTCACTGTGCATGGCCTGATTGTTTTGAATGAAGAGATGCTGCGATAAAGGTAAAGATTATGATTAAACTGATAAATAATATAAACAATTAAGTAGTAAATTTAGTTAATATAAAGTTGCATGTAAGGGAGGCCAATTGTTTAATTACCACCAAATAAATAAATAATGAGACTATATATTGAACGTAAGCCAGTTAAGGTTTATCCTGATACTAAAAGAGTTATTGCCCGGTTTTTTTTTAACGGAGAGGAACGCGCATTAGAAGTAATTAAAAAAGTATTGCTGTTTTCTGATGAAAAAGTATTCTCGCTGGTATCGCCAATATTGCAGGAATATTCTAAACGGCACAGAAACATAACCAAAATTTTAACGCGCCACTGTAAAAAACTGAAAAAGCAGTTTACCACACTCGGTACCTCGTTCGAGCATATTGACGAATATACGCGCTTGCTGATTGGCGCTTATTTTACACACGAATATTCGATTGAATCGGCTGCTTTTTTTAATCCAAGCATAGTCGAAGATCCCGATCAAACCGATCTGGTTGAGGGAGAGAAAAGGGTAATCATCAGTTTTAGGGCTGTGGGAGAAGGGCATATATCTTCCATTGTCTTCCGCCGGGCTTTAATTGATAAAAACAACAATATTCAGGTTTTGCCTGTAGGTAATTATGTAGATGAGGCCGAGGTGGTTAAGAATGCCATTTATGCTAAAAAACTATTTTTAAAAAAGGCTGCTTATGCACAGATCGATCCGTCTGTTTTGGAAGAAATTGAAGCAAAACTCGACGATAAATTTGAATACACCAGTTTAAGCAATCTCATCAAAGATTCTAAAAGTCTGAATAAAGAAAATCCGGAACGCTTAATTGAATATGATAAAGTGCTTTGGCTTTCAGATACTTATCATACCATCAGTTTTTCGAAAGACACCGATATTTCTGACCGCGTTATTTTTCCGATCTCGGAATTTGAACGCAAAGGCATTGAGGATGCCCGCTTTGTAAAATTTGTAAGAGAGGATGGCAAGGTTTTATACTATGCCACTTATACTGCATTTGATGGCTCCCTGATCATTCCTAAACTGGTACAAACAGAGGATTTTTACGAATTCAAAGTTATTCCCCTGTACGGCGATGGTGCCCAGAACAAGAACCTGGGTTTGTTCCCGCGAAAAATTAACGGAAAATTTGTGATGATGAGCCGTATTGATGGCTGGAACAATTACCTGATGTTTTCTGACAAAATTAACGTTTGGGAAAACCCGATTTTATTAAAACAGCCACGTTATGATTGGGAACTGGTTCAAATCGGAAATTGCGGTTCTCCAATTGAAACAGAAAAAGGCTGGATTGTAATTACGCACGGTGTTGGCCCTATGCGGCGGTATTGTATTGGCGCAAGTCTGCTCGATCTTGAAGATCCAAGAAAAGAAATAGGTCATTTAAAAGAACCTTTAATTATACCCAATGGCGATGAGCGCGAAGGTTATGTACCCAATGTAGTTTATTCTTGTGGGTCCATCATCAGTAATGGCGAACTGATCATTCCTTACGGATTATCGGATTACAGTTCTTCATTTGCTACCGTAAATTTAGAATTATTACTAGATCGCTTATTGGAGAATAATTAAGTTATTGGCGAGCCAATATATCCTGCTTCGAAACTTCAATGAATCCGTCACCGCGAAGCAAGATTGTGTGAACTGATGCAATCTGGGTAGAAGGTTAATTGGTAGAATCAACCTAACTACACTTATCAGCCTCAACCAGAGGCGATGATAAAGTTTCGTATTCTGCCTCGGCAGCTTTAAGTATAGCCAAATGTGAAATGAAGTAAGCTAATGTACTTTCTGCACCCTGGTTTCTGTTTACACTGTTAAACTGCAGGCCATCGGCACAACCATTCGTTTCAAAATCATATAGCGGAATATGCAGACTGTTTTTTCCCAGAAACCATTCGTAGCTGGTGTGCATTAAACTTAAATACTGATCATTTTTAGTGATTTCGAAAGTTTTGGCATACAATAATACCATGGCCATAGTTTCTATAGCCTGCTGGTCGTAAACCGGGTTTTTACCATGTTTCTTAAGCCATCCGGCATTTCCAACCGGGTTTAAGTATCCATTCTGAAAAGAAAATGTATTTAAAAATGCAATACTTTCCATTGCTGTTTTGTATGATGCCGCGTTGCCGGTAACTTCGTAATGGTGTAGCAGCGCCAGGGGTAGAATGGCATTATCGTAAGTTAGAATATCCTCAAACCAGTGCCAGTCACCATCTTTGTTTTGCTGATAGGCGCTTATTATTGCATTGGCCAGCTGGTTAATTTCATTGATAATCAGCTCATCGCCCGGATGTGCGCACAGGTAGTACGACAAACCAATTAGCGTATTGGCTTTTCCGCGGATGTATTTCAAATTTTTAAAATGAGGAACCGCGTGCCAAAAAAGCTCGCGTCCAAACTCACGGTAAGAATTGTTGGGGGCACTACAAATTAAGTGACCAAGTGCCCAGATGGTACGCCCGAAGGAATCTTCGGAACCTATTTCATCCAGATACTGCCTGTCAAAGCTTAAAAAATTGCGGAAATTGCCATCCTCCACCTGCATGTATTGAATAAAGCTGAGGTATACCGGCATAAATTTCAGTGCATTAGGGTTCTTGTCATACTCGCAAGCCATAAGCGACATGATCAAAGCCCGAGCATTATCATCAATACAATAGCCTTCTTTTAGGTTCGGTACGCCAAAGCGCGCATGCTGAATGATTCCGGTATCATCAGTTAATAATGCAATATGGCTAAGATTAAGGGCAGGCATCCGCTCTACATCTATAATTGGCGGAATAGCTCTTTCCGGTTCCTTTTCAGCGTTTAATGCGTCTTGCAAAGCCTTAAGATATACATTGCCAATAGCAGGCCAGCGCAAGTTTAAGCCATAAGCGTAAGCATTTTGCTTTAATTGCTGGTAGGTATCGTTATCGCTTAATAATTCATTTACGATGGCGGCGAGGTGGGTATCATCTTTAAAATTAAACAACCTGCCCCGGTTGTCGGCCAATAATTCCTGAGCGTGCCAATAGGGTGTAGAAACCACGGCAGCGCCTGCACCGATGGCATAAGATAAGGTGCCACTGGTAATTTGTGCTTCGTTTAAATAAGGGGTGATGTAAATGCTACAGGCGGTTAAATACTGGTGCAATTCGCTTTCGGATACAAATTTGTTGACGAAAGCAATATTGTTTTCTACGCCCAGTTCTTTTGCCAGGGCTTTTAAACTGTCGCGATACTCTTCTCCATTGTGTTTAACCACGCCGGGATGGGTATTGCCTAAAATTACATATAAAACTTCAGGGTGTTGAGCTACAATTTCGGGGAGTGCCTTTATAACCGTTTCCAGGCCCTTATTGCGACTAATCAAACCGAATGTAAATAAAACTTTGCGACCCTTAAATAAGCTGCTCTGCGTAATTTCATTATTTACGATAGGCTCTAAATCAGGTACGCCATGTTCTATTAGCTTGATAGATGCTTTGGGAATCTGGTAAATACTGGTTAAAAACATTACTGCTTTTTTGCTCATCACGATAATTTTAGCAGCTTTAAATGCAAGCTCCTTTAAAATGGTAAGCTGCATAAAATTAGGCTCTTTTAAAACCGTATGTAAAATGATGATAAAGGGTTTCTTCAACCTGTTAACCAACGATAGCAGAAATACACCACTGTTACCGCCATATATCCCAAATTCGTGTTCTATAATACAGGTATCTACCTCACTATTATTGATGAAATCGGCTGCCTCAATGTAATCCTGCTGATTTTGCTGTCGGATAACAAATTTAACCTCTTTGCCATAAGCATGTTCATGGATATTATCTGATTCGTTTAGGGCAACCGCAAAGCTTTTTTGAGGATCATAATCTGCATTTAAACTTAAAGCGGTAACCAGGTTATGGTTAAATGTTGCTAAACCGCACTCGCGGGGTGGACAAGTAGAAATGTAGGCAATTTTCATAGTTATCTCGGGTAGATTAGTATTTAAATAACATGGCTAAGCCTAAATAGTTTGTGCTTTCGATAAATGAATGAAAACAAGTACAAGCCAAGTAGCGCTTTGAGCCAAATAGGAAGCGGGAAAATACACCCGCTTTATAAAAAATAATTATTTGAAAGCTGCTTTTAACTGTTCTGCAGCGTAAGCCTGTGCAGCTTTAGCTTCCGGAACAACAATGGCCATTCCGAAGAACTCGTGCGTTACACCATCGTAATTTTTACTTGCCACTTTAACGCCATCGGCTTTAAGTTTATCAGCCAGTATTACTCCATCATCTTGCAGCGGGTCTATTTCGGCGGTAATAATAGTTGTTGGGGGCAAGCCCTTTAGGTTGGCATTTACCAGCGAAATTGCAGGATCCTGGGCTTCAATCATCGTGTTTAAATATTTTTCTGTAAACCAGCCCATCATGGCTTTATTCAAAGGTTTGGCCTTTTCGTATGTTTTGTACGATGTGGTATTCATATTGGCCTGTGCAATGGGATAAACCAAAAGCTGGTGTACCGGAATCATAATCTGTTTATCGCGTGCCATTATCGAAACATTGGCCGCTAAATTTCCTCCGGCACTTTCGCCTGCTACAGCAATTTTGCCAGGATCGGCCTTTAAATCAAAAGCATTTTTAATCGCCCACTCGTAGGCTGCAAAAGCATCGTTATGCGCCGTCGGAAATTTATTTTCGGGCGCTAAACGGTAAGCTACCGAAATTACAACCGCCCCAACCTGTTCTGCCAAAGCCTGGGCCGAAGCATTATACACATCGAGGTTCGCAATTACAAAACCACCTCCATGGTAATAAACGATAAGTGGGTAAGGTCCATTGCCTGTTTTTGGGGTGTAAATCCGCAGATGTATCTTTCCTCCGTTGACAGTTATATCTTTTCCGCTAGTGTCTACTTTGGAGGCAGGCACGCTAATGTGGTTTTGTTCAGCCAGATCCATAACAGCATCCGTAGGTGTGTGGTTTTTGCGGGCATCGGTAGCGCTTAATGTTTCGAGGGGCTTATCACCATAACTGGCTAATTTTTCGATAACCGTTTGCATTTCAGGTTTAATGGTTTTGCCCCATTCGGGTGGTGGACCAGCAGGTTTTAAACTGGTAACAGCAGCCGAATCAGTTAAGGTAGTATCGGTCGTACTACCCGTTTTGGTATCGCTGCTACAAGCCCAAAGCAACGTTGTACCCGCAAGTAAAAATGCTGTATTTTTTAAATGTTTGATTTTCATGAGTTTAATTTTATTTCTGTTGCTTCTATAACAGTATGAATGAGTTAAGAGTTTTTACAGCCTTACAACTTTGTAGAATCTGATCGAAATCCAAACATCTTTAACTTCTAAGGTGTTCTAACTGTAAAAAAATATGCTAGCAGAAATTACGGGCTTACCCGATCAGGTTTTTGGGGTAAGGGCCACAGGTGAAGTAACCAGCGAAGATATTAAACATGTTTTGCTGCCAGGCCTTAAAAGAACCGCCGATAAGTTTAATGAAATCAGGTATTTACTCGTTTTAGATACCGATGTTAAAAATTTTACAGCAGGTGCCTGGGTGCAGGATGCCAAAGCAGGACTACAAAATTTTACCAAATGGAAAAAAATAGCTGTTGTAACTGCCGAAAAAGGAGTGGAGTGGTTTACCGATATTTTTACTGTAGCCACCCCCGGTTCTTCTAAAGGTTTTAAACCCGATGAAATTGAAGCAGCCAAAACCTGGTTACTCAGCAACGATTAATAAATACTAGCTATGAAACCTCTATGATTTTTTAAACCATACTTTGGGATGAATAAATCTGGTAGCTTCATCACAATTGAAAATAAATTGAAACGGATGAAAAATTCAAAAACGCCGGCTGAAAGTAGCAAGGCTACAGCGCCGAAAAATGCAAAAGCAAAAGGAGCCGATGAAAAAGTAACATCGGCCAAGGATGCCAAAAAAGTAGAGGTAACTAAAGACACTCCGGTAAAACATAGGAAACCGTAATTTTTTGAACCAGTTTTATGACATTAGACACCGATAACCTAAATAGTTTTTACAATAAAGCTTTCGATTGGATTATAAGCAGAGGACCATCTGTAATATTGGGTATTGCTTTATTCATTTTAGGGCTATGGTTTATTAAACTGTTGGGCAAATGGTTGCAAAACGGAATGCACCGCAAAGATGTAAACCCATCGTTGCGTCCGTTTCTTACCAGTTTAGTATTGATTACTCTCCGCATTTTACTGGTGCTAACCGTAATGCAGATCATTGGTATTCAGCTTGCCTTTTTAACCGTACTGATAGGTGGTATAGGCGTTGCAGCTGGTTTGGCTTTATCCGGAACCTTGCAGAATTTTGCAAGCGGTGTACTTATTTTATTGCTTAAGCCCTTTATGGTAGGCGATAATATTATTGCACAAGGGCAGGAAGGAACAGTAACATCAATCCAGATATTTTATACCATAGTTAAAACTTTCGATAACCGTACGGTAGTTATTCCGAATGGAAAATTATCTAACGAAGTCATTATCAATATTAGCAGAGAAGGCAGCAGACGGGTAGATATTGAAATGAAGTTTAGTTACGGAATAGATTACGAGCTTTTAGTTGGGGTTTTTAACAAAACGGTAGATGAATTTAAGGCTTGCTTAAAAACGCCCGAACGCAGAATAGGGGTATCGCTTTTAGAAGAAAGCGGTTATAAAGTGATTTTCAATATCTGGGTAAATGCACATGGTTTTACCGATACAAAATTATCTTTTCAGCAGGAGTTGATGAAAAACCTAAAACTAGGCGGAATAAAATTACCCGGAACAACTGACTAATTTACTCCTTTTTTGAGTAAGGCATAAATCTTATCCATCAGATCGTCGATGTTAAAAGGTTTGGCCATAAAATCATCAGCTTCAATTCCATCAAGGGTATAATTAGTTGCATTATAGCGTGCCGAAATCATTAAAACCGGAATGTGCTGTGTAGTATCGGTAGCCTTAATTTCCTTCAAAAGTTCCCTTCCATCGGTGTCTGGCAGCATAATATCCATAATAATCACGTCTGGATTAAATTCGTGAACATGGCTGATGAAGTCTGCACCTTTGTTTAAACCGGCCACATTAAAGGCCTCGCTTTCTAAAATCAGGGTAATAACATCAAGGATTGCATGATTATCTTCGATAACCAAAATGTTTTTTTTTGCCAAAATAGGGATGCTTTTTTTATTAGTTGCAACAAATATAGAATAAAAAACAATCCTTAAAACCGAATTTGCAGAATTCGTACATCATGCTAAAAAATAAACTAATATTTGTTAATTCGTAAATTCAAATACGTTTGTCTTATCTATAATATATGAATAAATTTTCTGTCGACTTAACCAATTGTGATAAAGAACCGATTCACATTCCTGGTAAAATTCAGTCGCATGGTTTTCTGATAGCCGTTGTTAAAAAAGACCTTACCATAAGTTACATCAGCGAAAATGCAGGAGATTTTTTTAATGAGCAGGCTAAAAACCTGTTAAATAAACCTCTTGCCGTGGTTAATACATTTATTAGGCAGCAAGATCCTGAATTTAATATAGAAGATCTGCTTAAACTGGGTATTATCCGCGATAATTTCGATGCCATTAGTCCGCACCCGGTTGAGCTGGATGGGAATCCTTTTTACCTGATCATTTCTCCATCGCCTAACAATTGGTTGCTGGAATTCGAACCGGTAACGCTGCAATACGATATACAAAGTTCGATTGGCCGCTCGGCATCATCCATGCTGCAGGGAAAGAATGTTTCTACATTGCTAAGGGGTGCAGCACTCGAGGTTAAAAAACTGATCAATTACGATAGGATCATGATCTACAAGTTTTTAGACGATGGTCATGGTGAAGTAGTTGCTGAAGAAAAAGAGCCTGATCTAGAGCCGTTTTTTGGCTTGCATTATCCTGCTTCCGATATACCAAAACAGGCACGTGAGCTGTACAAACTGAATCTCACACGTTTAATTGCCGATGTAAATAAGCTCGATGCACCTATTTTAACCTTTAAAGAAAATGAACCACTCGATTTAACCAATGGCGGATTAAGGGCTGTTTCGCCTATACATGTTCAGTATTTGAAAAACATGGGTGTTCAATCGAGTTTTAGCATTTCGCTTATTTCGCATGGCGAATTGTGGGGATTAATTGCCTGCCACAACTATAGCCCGAAATTTATCGATTATAAAGCGCGTGAAGGTTCTAAACTGGTAGGACAAATTCTGTCGTCGGCCTTAGAATACCGCCAGGAAGAAGAAGAGGCTGAAGTTGTTGAGCTGTTTAAAAATACGGCCAATGTGCTTTCAGAGCATTTAACACGCGATAAGTATTTAATTGAAGCCATTACAGGGCATAAAAGAACAATTTTAGACGCTACAACGGCATCCGGAGTAGCCATTATTTTCGAAAATGAACTCAAAACCATTGGCGAAGTGCCGGTTGATGAGGACATTCGGGAACTGGCCGACTGGTTAAAGAAAACCACCGATGAGTCTATTTATTACACCCATCGTTTATCAGAAATACATTCTCCGGCTAAAAAATATAAAGAGATTGCATCGGGTATTTTATCGTGTACCCTAAATAAAGAATTGGGCGAAATGATTATCTGGTTTAAACCCGAACAGATTACTACTGTTAACTGGGCAGGTAATCCTGAGAAACCGGTAAGTCCTGATGAAAATGGTTTATTAAATCTATCGCCCAGAAAATCTTTCGAAACCTGGTCGCAGGTGGTAAACAATACCTCCGAAAAGTGGCGCGCCGAAGAAATTTCTTCAGTACTGCGTATCCGTGAGATCATTATTACCGATATCAATAAAAAAGCGAACGAGATCAGGCTGCTTAACGAGAAACTACAGGCTGCATACGAAGAGCTGGATACCTTCAGTTATACCATCTCGCACGATCTAAGAACTCCGTTAACTTCGATTAAGACATATACCGAACTGTTGCTTAAAAACAAAAGTGTGGATGATAACGACAAGAAGATGCTCGACCGCATTTTGCATGGTGCCAATAAAATGAATTTCCTGATCAAGGAGATTTTAAATTTAGCCAGAGTAGGACGTTCGGATATAAATTTTGAAACAGTTGACATGCCTTTGTTGTTAAAGGAAATAGAAGCCGAAGTTTGGAATGCCTTTAAAGCAGATAAAACCGAACTGGTTTTAGGTCAGTTGCCTAATTTAAAGGGAGATAGGACGATGATTGCGCAAGTGTTTACCAATTTAGTTGGCAATGCCGTAAAATACTCATCAACGGTCGATAAACCCAGAATTGAGATATCGGGGCATGTTGATGGAGAAGAAACCATTTATGCCATTAAAGATAATGGTATAGGGATTGATAATAGGTATTACGATAGGGTTTTTGAATTGTTTAAACGCATGGACAATGTAAAAGACATTGAAGGGACAGGAGTAGGATTGGCTATAGTTAAAAGGGTTGTGGAAAGGCATAACGGAAGGGTTTGGTTCGACAGTAAGATTAATGCTGGTTCGACCTTTTATGTAGCATTTAAAAACAGATAAAAATGAAAACACCAGATATATTTTACGTAGAGGATGATATAGATTACGCATTCTTTATGCAGAGTGCAGTGCAGGAAGTTAAAGAGACTTTGAACCTTACAATTGTAGAAGATGGGAGCGAGGCCTTATTGAAGCTGCAGAGTTTTGCCGACAGTAAAATTAAACCGAAGTTGATTTTACTCGATCTAAACCTGCCAGGCTTATCGGGGCTTGATTTATTGAAATTTATCAGGGATATTCCTTACCTCAAATCCATTCCGGTAATTTTGTTTTCTACCTCCGATAATCCGGAAGATGTAAAAGCTTCGATGGAGTTTGGTGCCAATGCATATTTAACCAAACCCAGTGGCTACAATAATCTGGTAAAATGCGTACACTCGGTGCACGATTTTTGGTTTAATCAACACCTCAGGTTAAATTAGCAAAACAATTGTATTAAAAGATCCGGTGGTAAAAGCCGGATCTTTCTTCTTTTATTAATACTTTACTTAAATACACCTTATGATTGCCAGTTTATTGAGAACCGAAACGGCCGCCAACCACAAAGCGCTCGAATCGTTAATGTTCGTAAATGAAATAATGAATAACACTTTAAGTGTAGAACAATATAAAAAACTATTAACTATAAATTACATCATCCACCAGAAGCTCGAAAACGAATTGAGCAATATGCTTGATGCAGACATAGCCGCCGAATTGGATATGAACAGCAGGCTAAAACTCACTGCCCTAGAAAAAGATCTTAATTACTGGCAGATTGATAATTTAACACTGCCAGGCCTGGATTTCGAACTCTTTATTCCACAGAAAAAAACCGGTGAAGTTTTGGGTGCCTTGTACGTGCTTGAAGGGGCTACATTAGGCGGAAACGTAATTAAACGCCATATTTTAGCCAATAAGCACTTTAAAGGGCACGAAGAGGGCTTAAATTACTATGGGGTTTATGGCGAAGAATTAAGCGAAAAATGGAAAACCTTTATTTCTATACTCAATAAAAGGGTTGCTGAGGCCGATTATGAAGCTTGTATAAAAAGCGCCAATCTTACCTTTAATAACCTCATTAACCTGGCTAAGCAATTTAACTAAGTCGCTGAATTTTAATCACGAAAAACGAAAAAATACGTCTACAATAGTGCCAGGGCATTTTTTTTATTTGTGTAAATGTGCAAAACTTATTTTAAATTAATATTTGCTTTCTGTTGTAAATTCAAGGTAAATATGTATAATTGAAAAAAATAAATTTTTTAAACCTTAAAAACATCAATTAGCGATGGAAAAATTCTCAAAAGTTAAAGCTGCTGTTGCTGCGATTGAAGCAGATGTAGAAAAATTTTATAATGCTGGCAATGCAGCTGCTGGTACTCGTGTGCGTAAAGCAATGCAAGATCTTAAAGTTTTAGCACAAGAAATCCGTGCAGAAGTAACTGACAAGAAAAACTCTGGCAAATAATATTTCGCGAGTAAGAAACAAAAAGGGTTCTGGTACGCCAGAGCCCTTTTTGCGTTTAAGCCCTGCTATTTCGGCCATCTTCCTGAACTTGTTTCAGGATCTTTTGTATAGATTGTTTGATAGGCTTAAATACACGTATATCCAGAAAGATATATCATCATGTATTCTTAATTATTCAAGTGCTATTTCGGTCGTCTTCCTGAACTCGTTTCAGGCCCCCTTTTATAGATTGTTTGATAGGGCTTAAACACCTGGATATCCTAACAGATGTTTCCTCATGTCTTCTGTATTATTGAAGAGATGCTGAATCAAGTTCAGCAAGACGCATATTTCATTTTTTTGCTGGAGCTTGCCCCCTATAAAAAGATAAAGCTCCCCATCGCGGAGAGCATCTATCCAACTAACAAAACATATTTTTTATTTGATTGAGTATTTACTCAATTTTATCCTTTTTTAATCAGTTTGTATTCAATTACCGGTTTACCACGCTCACCGCCATCAGCAGAGATATAGCTGTTGAATTTTAATTTGTAAACATTTCCGGCTGAATCCTTAATTACGTAAAACACATCTGTTTTAACGCTACCACCGACTCCGGCCTGACTTGGTGAAGTTCTCCACGAAGAACCTATTACATCTCTTGCTGCTGAAAATGTAAGACTAGCAACATCAGATTCCGCAAATGCAGCATAAGCTTTAGTTGTTGTAGCAACCTTTGCAGCAGTAACATTACCTAAGTTATTAGTGGCAACATAATCCTGAAACCAATATGGTGATCCTAAGCCTGAATTATATGTGCTATAGCTCCATGAAATATCCCAACTTGCTTTAACCGGCTCTGCCTGCACAATTTTGTTGTTCTCTAAGGATACAAATACTAAGTTGTAGTCTGAACTTTTGGCTACATCCAGTGTTTTGATGGTGGTTTCACCTAATCTTGCATACTGTATTTTGTAACCAGAACCATTACGGGTTACTTTTAGCTTGAACCATTTATCTTTATCCTTATTTCCTTCATAGCTTAGAAGGTACACTTTATTTTCTGATTCGGTTGCACTTACTTCTGCAAAAGCTGTTTTGGCAATGTCACCATCCCAGTAATCAACCAGAGATACAGTAAGTGGATCAGTTATATCATGGTTTAAATTAACCGCTGTTCCCGGATCGGCCAGTGTTACTGCATTAATGTCGGTTTTTGAAGTAGCAGTTGCTGTAGTTTGATAAGAAGGATTTAAAACAACTCTAAATTTACCGTCAGAAGTTAAACCAATATTGAAACTTTTTCTATCAATAGCGGTTTGCTTGTCAGCACTAAAATCTACATATACAATATTGGTATAATTAGATTCAGCAGTTTTACCGGAAAGGGTTAAAGTACTTCCATCTGAAGTGGGGACCACAACTATAGGCTCTTCAGTGTCCTTTTTACAGGCTGTAAAGGTTACCGCTAAAAAAGCGATTGCAATCATTGAGTTTAATTTATTCATGTTTATTGTAATTATGTTGTTTTTGTTAAAGTTTCTCCCAGTTATAGCTTAATCCTAATACATACGAGCGTCCATAACTGTAAGGTACAGTAGCGCCACCGGCGCTATGTGCACCACCGCTTGCCGTTGAGCTATTGGTTAATTGAGTAACATTGAATAGGTTTTTTACGCCCGCATTAATGGTAAGCGATTTAAAGAGGTTTTTGCTGAACATTAAATCTGCGGTATGGAAATCACCAATTTTTACCAGCTTTGCTGTACTGGCATTGTTTTCTGTACTCAGCTGGTAACTTGGTAAACTACCAGTATACTTGTAGAACAGGCTAATACTTCCACGTAGTTTAGGAAAAGTATAGCTAATGTTTGAGTTTAGCTCTGTAGCCCAGGCAAATTTAGGGGTAGAAAGGTTATTGTTTTCGCTTAAATCATTATAACGGCCAATGTAGGACAGGCCCAGGGTAGCCTGAAGATTCTTTTTAAAAATAAGAACATTATCCAAAGTACCACCTGCAGTTTTATATTTCGACACATTGATTAAGGTCGTTACCGAATTATCAGTTGGAGAAGTTGCAAATTCAATTCTGTTCTTAACCACGTTGTAGAAACCGGTTAAAGTAGATCGGAATTCAATATCTTTTTCCTGAATGCCCGACCATACCAGTGAGCCATTAAAACTGTTAGATTCTTCCGCCTTTAAATCAGGGTTACCTAAAATATTATGACTGGCATCGACAAAATCATAATATAGTTCCCTTAATGCCGGCGAACGGAAACCTTTGGCATAGGCTAAACGTAAATCGAGGTCTTTGGTTAAAATGAACTTCGCATTTAAAGATGGAATTACCGGAGGAGCATTATAAATAGAATTTTTAATGAATCTTAAGCCCGGTCTCAGGTTTATTTTGTCTGTTAGCTTTAATTCTGCGGTAACAAAAGCGGCATAATCGTTAATCACTGGCGATCCATTAATCCTTTGCCCGCTGGCTGCATCTCTACTGTATTCGAAACCAGGCTGAAAGGTTACCGATTGATTAAGTACATAAATAGCTGTAGCCCTAAAATTAGTAGCGTTAAATTTGGCAATATCCTGTTCTCCAGCTCCGGTGCTTAATTCTTCCGTATTGTTCGTAAAGTCATGTATTACCGTTCTGGTTGCGCGATCTAGATTAGTAAAGCCTGCAATTGTGGCTAACTGTAGCTTATTGCTGATTTTATATTCCGATTGCAATTGTTGGGTATAGCGGTGGGTCGTGTAGGTTTGTAGCCTGCCTTTATAATTGTTAGGGTTTAATCCGGCACGAACATCAATATCTTCTTTAAGTCCATCTAAACGGTACCAAATGCTAAAATTATTATTACGATAACCAAGCTTAGTGTTAGCCAAAAACTGCTCTTTAGGTTTCCAACGATTGTTAATCGCATTAACTTCATCTATTGTAGCCGTTTTTGCCGCTAAATTCCATCCGCCAAAATCATTGTGGGTAAAACCTGCCAGTACACTCCAGTGGGTATTTTTCCAGCTGGCAGTAATATTCTGAATATGGTTACCTTTTCCGGAGAGTGCTTCGTACTCGTCGCCAGCAGTCTCTTCCTGTACCCGTGCAGAAAGATTAAGCAATCGTTTACCCGGGTTTTTGGTAATGATATTGATAACCCCTGCCAAAGCATCTGCACCATATATTACAGACATTGGCCCTTCAACGATCTCAATCCGCTCAATAGTATTAATGTCAATCTGGTTTAAACTTTCGCGCGTGTCTGAGCGGTCAACCATAGGTATACCGTCTAAAAGGATCTTAACGTTTCTGCCAGTCATACCCATTAACTGTATATCCGTCGTACCGAGGGTTAAGTCGTTAGTAAAGCGAAAGCCCAGTTCAGTATTTAAAATTTGCTGCACATTGGTGGCCGCCCTAAGCTTTATCCGCTCGGCAATTATAGTGCGTACATTGTAAACAGAATTACGTAGTGTTTGTGGCCCGTACTGCCCAGTTACGACTACTTCTTTTAAATCATTTGCCTTTGCGGTATCAACTTTAATTTCTTGAGCCACAGTAACAAATCCACAAAGCGATAAGGCAATTGATAAATATATTCTCATTTATTTAGACTAATTATAAATAATTGTGCAAATTTGTGCATTATCACTCAAAGGAGATAACGTTAAACGGATAATTAATGCCGCGAAACGGATTAAATAGAAAGCAGAGGTAGGGATGAGGCTTTTTATATCCCTGAACAGTATATGTAAGTCTCATAAGTGAGAATTAAAGCAAACAGGTTATCAATGAAGATTAAGCGCTCAGTAAAGGTTAAAGGAACGGTATGCTATAAGAATGTTTATCCGGCAAATTTTGCAGGCTTAAAGGATATAGAGGAAACAGAGATTGCCATTAAAACACCACATACGCATGTAGATGTTAAGGAAATGTGGTTCGAAGGCATTCACATCAGTTTGGTAGAGCTTGAAAGTGATCAACCTGAAGATTTATGCTTTGAATCGTCACAAGCGCACATTGGGCTGTTGTTTTGCTTAAGCGGGAGCTTAACCCCTTCAGGAGAGGAAGCACAAAATTTTTTATCGCTCACTAAAAACCAGCAAAATATTAACCTGGGGAAGATCGATCATATTACTTTCCGGATTACAGAGAAAACAAATTTGGTATATATCCAGTTAACCGATACCTATTTTCAGAAAGCAATGGGACGCGATTTCCATCAGGATACACTTTTGTCTTTAAGAGAACCTATAACACCCGAAGTGAACTCAATTTTGCAAAGCTTAAGTCAGGCCAATCATTCGGGACGGGTAAAGCGTTTGTTTTTGGAAGCCCGCATGCTTGATCTGATTGTGATCCACAGTAACCAAAAGCTTGAGAAGCAGCGGGTTATTTTAAAGGAAGAAGATTTAAAGAAGATTATTTATGCCCGGCAACTGGTAGAGCGCGACCTGCAAAAGCCCAGCTCTTTAATTGAGCTCTCGCGCAAAGCCGGCATTAACGATTTTAAACTTAAAAAAGGTTTTAAAGCGCTAACCGGCCATACGGTATTCGGCTATCTGTATAAAATCAGAATGGAAAAAGCGCATTATTACCTGGCTAAAGAAAAGCGAACAGTTAATGAAGTCGCTTTTCTGGTAGGTTATAAAAATGCACAGCATTTTATTGCTGCCTTTAAAAAACAGTACGAGATTTTGCCTGGTAGTTTAAATAAGCATTAATTATAGCACAAACGTTTGCCTGTACTATTCTTTAACCTCATTAATAATCAGGTCTGATTCTACAATGGTATTGTAATAAGCCTGATTTTCAGGAACCGGGCTATGAATCAGATCCAGCAGGATATTAGCAGCCTTTTGTCCTTGTAAATAAGGGTATTGTTCTACCGAAGCAACCGGCGAATTATCCAGGTAACTGATAATAGGCAGGTTTGCATAACTCACCACATCGAAATCGTTAATTACATTTAACTTTTTAAAATACTTGATTAAAAATAAAGCCACATAATCGTTAAAGGCAACAATCGCGGTTGGTTTCCTCTTGTGGTTTAAAAACTGCTCGGCAGCTTCGATGGTGCCTTCTTCTGTTAAATCGCAGTTTACTACTAAAGAAGGGTCGAACTTTAAACGGTTAAAGGTAATGGCCTGCATGTAACCATCTTTACGCTCTTCGCTGGCATACAGGGTACTTGGTCCGTTAATCATACCAATACTTCTGTGTCCTTTTTTAAGCAGGTAGTTTACCGCCTTAATGGTTGCGCTCTCGAGGCTGCAAGCTACATAGTGTACATTTTTAAAAGGAGGGATCCGATCAAAAAACACTACGGGAATATTGAAAGAATTTAATTTTTCAAAATGATCGAACTTAGAGGTGTCTTTACTGATGGATACCAGTAAACCATCCACCCGTTGGTTTTTCATTTTTTCTACCAGTTTTACTTCCTGTTCGTAGTTATCGTGCGACTGCGCAAAAATTACCGTATAGTTTTTCTTGATCGCTTCATCTTCTATTGCAGAAATGGCAATAGAGAAAAAGTGTTCAGAAAGTTCGGGTAAAATTACACCAATAGTGTAGGTTTTGCCTTTTTGAAAAAGTATAGCCGCATTATTAGGCTCATAGTTCAGAGACTTGGCCAGCTGTTTAATCTTCTCACGGGTTACTGCTCCAATGCTCGGATGGTCATGCAGCCCTCTCGATACACTGGAGGGTGAGATGTTTAAAATTCTGGCTATTTCCTTTATGGTTGTTGGTTTCGATTGCATTCTAAGTGCTAAACTACATTAAATTTCTTCAATATGTAATAATACAAAATTAATCAAACGTTTGCGTTGTTTTTTTCTTTCAAATCTTTTCTTCAAAGCATTAAATATCGATACATTCGGGCCGCAAAACAGATTGCCTGATTAATACTTAATAATATAAAATTTATAGATAGAAAGCAACTCGCGGGGACTAAAAAATGGTTTTAGCATATTATTAGTGTCGGCGTGTATAAAGAAACACCCCCAATGATTAACAGAAATGCCCCTTGTAATGAGGGGTGTTTTAAAAAAAAACGAGAAGTGTTCGTACCACTCCTCGTTAAATCGGGTTTATTCCTGCAAGCAGGAAACAATAAGTTATCTAAGCTATATGTTAACCCTTTTCAAAGGTATAAATTTTAAGCATTTTTTAACAGGATAAATTGTTGCAGAAATTGCTATCTTGTGAAGCAATATATTTTTAACCAAATAGATAACCAATACGTCAAAAGGATAAGTAGAAGCCCGTTTTACGCCAAACAATCATCACTCCGTTATATCAATTGTCCTTTTTTTGTAGCTGTAAATTTTTAATTTAACTGTATCGTACCAAATAATTTAATAAATTTAACATTAGGTTAATAATGATGTTATTTCTTTGGCGCACCTTAAAAACCTTAACCGTCATCCCAGATTGTTTATGTACAAAGCATTAGAAAGTAATTTTTTTCTTCTGGTCAAATTAGACAAAAATAAAGCATTTAACCTGGTGTTCGATGCTTATTGGAATGCGCTGTACAAACAAGCTTATAAAAAGGTACACTGCACCGAGCTGGCACAGGATCTGGTTCAGGATGTATTTGTAAGCTTGTGGGATAAGATCGAACTATTGGATGCCGAGGGTAGTGTGCTGGCTTATTTATTTGCGATCCTTCGCAACAAAATCCTGAAACTTTACGAAAAAGACAGCGTACGCTTAAAATATGCCGTAAGTGTAACAGCAAATGTAGCTCCATCCGATGTGCATTCGCAAAATACCATCTTAGAAAAAGAACTGAAAGCCATTATCGATGCCGAAGTAGAGCGGATGCCGGTGCGCATGAAAGAAATTTACCTGCTTAAACGGGAAGACGATCTCTCCATCAAACAAATTGCGCAAGATTTGTCGTTATCCGAACAAACCGTCAAAAACCAGTTGCAAATGGCTTACCAGCGTCTGCGTGCCCGGGTTAAGGATTATGATTCTTCGCTGGCTTTACTGGCTCTTTTTATTGCGAAACACTTATAATCTCACTTTTCTTTTTGCGTAATAACCGGTAATAATGCCTTTAATAAGGTTATAGGCAGGGTTTAGCATTTATTTATAAAAAAAATAATAATGCCATGGTACTTTATGCCAGGCAACCGTATACACATATAAAAGCCACTATTTTGAATACGAACGAAATCAAATATTTAATCGGAAAATACAATAACCAAACTGCCACACCAGCCGAAAAAAAGCTGGTAGAGGAGTGGTACGAGCGTATTGATGGTGCTGATTTAACACAAAATGAGCTAGCAGATATTGAAGTCAAAAAACAAATTTTAAATCGGGTAACTGCTAGAATAAACCATGTCGATAAACCAAAACCTAAGCAGATTAAATTAAATTATGCACTGTTTTTTAAAGCGGCGGTTATTTTAATCGCTTTAATTGCGGGTACATATAGCTATTTCAACCAAAGCGATCGCTCTCCCGCTTTGGCTACCTCAGTTAAAACAAATAAAAAACCAATTATTCCGGGAGGCAACAATGCAGTACTGCAACTGGCCGATGGTTCTCAGGTTATACTTAATAAAACTGCTGATGGGCAAGTGGCAAACCAATCGGGGGTGCAGGTAATTAAAACGAAAAGCGGTGAGTTGCTTTATAGGTTTACGGGTAACACAACTGCAAAAGCAGCAGCCATCAACACAGTAAGCACCCCACGCGGTGGCCAATACCATTTAATTCTGGTAGATGGTACTGAGGTGTGGCTTAATGCAAGCTCGTCGGTTAAATTTCCTTCTGCTTTTGTTGGCAACGAACGTAAGGTAGAAGTTACTGGTGAAGTGTACTTTGAAGTAGCTAAAAATAAAACAAAGCCATTTATTGTTCATACCGATCAATCTGATATCAAAGTGCTGGGCACTCATTTTAACGTAAACACCTATGTTGATGAAACTTATCAGCGTACTACCTTGCTCGAAGGAAGCATTGAAATTAAACGTGGCAATAAAAAGGCACTTTTAAAACCTGGTCAACAGGCTAGCCTGAATGGTAAAATTGATGGTATTGCAGTAAATGAGATAGCAGATCTCGAAGCTGTAGTTGCCTGGAAAAATGGCTACTTCCAGTTCGAAAAGTCAGATCTCCCATCAGTGATGCGCCAGGTTTCGCGCTGGTATGATGCAGAGGTGATCTACAATGGCAAAATTCCGGCAAAACAATACTCAGGCAAAATACCTAGAAATGTGAGTATAGCAAAATTAGTCGAAATGCTGGCTTACAGTGGTATTCATTGCAAAGTAGAATACAATCAAATTACAGTGAACCCTAAATAAATAACCAAACCAAATCAAACTATAAAGTGCAGCATATGAAGATATAATACTCCAGACATTCGATTTCAATCCGCTTAAAAGCAATGCAAAGTGTTCGTACCACTTTATTTGCAATGAGTGGGTTAAAAACCTGCGCCAGCTAATCTGCAGCAGGGACACAATAAGTTATCTAAGCAATTATGTTTTAAACCCAAATTCAATCATGAATTTTAGTACATTTTTTATGCCCGGATCATTAATCCGGCGTAAGCCCACACAATTAATATTGGTGATGAAGCTAACCGCACTATTTTTATTCGCTTGTCTGTGCCAGGTAAGCGCAAGTGTTTATAGTCAGAACATCACATTGAAACAAAAAAATGTTTCGATGGAAGTGATATTTAAATCGATAGAAAAACAAACCCAATACGTTTTTCTTTACGATAACCTTGAACTGCAAAATGCACACAATATAAGCATCGATGTGAAAAATGCGCCACTTGAGCAGGTGCTTAATTTATGCCTCAAAAATCAGTTACTGAGCTACAAAATATTTGATAAAACAATTGTACTCAGAAAAAAAAATGAGCTGATCTCAAATCCGTTTTTCGAAACGATTAGTGGTAAGGTTTCAGACGAAAATGGCTTGCCTATTGTTGGCGCAAGCATAATGGTTAAAGAAACGAAGTCCGTAACTTCAACTGATGCTAATGGTTACTTTTCAATTAATGCCAACGTGGGTACCACGCTGATTATCTCGTTTATTGGTTACACTACCAAAGAAATTGTTATTGACAGCAAACGTGATTATAAGATTTCTTTACAAGCTGCCACAACCGAATTAACAGATGTGGTAGTTACAGCTCTGGGGATAAAACGTTCAGAAAAATCGTTGGGTTATGCCGTACAAAAAGTAGCGGGTAAAGATCTGCAAACCGTTAAAGGTGTAGATGTTGCTACTTCATTAACCGGAAGGGTTTCAGGTTTGGTAATCAAAAACTCAACGGAGTTTAACGCCAGGCCAACCATTGAGTTACGGGGCGAAAGTGCTTTGCTGGTAATTGATGGTGTACCTTATGGTAACATGTCGTTAAGAGATGTACCAACTGATGATATTGAAAGTGTCGATCTGCTTAAAGGTCCTACGGCATCGGCTTTATACGGCTCAAGGGCTGCGGGTGGTGTACTTTTAATTACTACTAAAAAAGGCCCTGCAGGTAAGGGATTTTCAATCGATATCAACAGTAATACAATGACCTCGCTGGGTTACCTGGCCATACCAGAAGTGCAAAGCTCATACGGCAGGGGACAGAACGGCGTTATTGATAACGATTACGTTTGGGGACCCAAACTTGATGTCGGTAAAACTGCCAGAGACTGGAACCCGGTTACCAAACAGTTTGAAGATAATATGCCTTTGGTATCTAAAGGTAAAGACAACCTGAAGAACTTTATGTCAAGCGGCATCATTCTTAACAACAATGTAAGCATTGCCCAAACTGGCGAGAAAGGGAGTTTCAGGATTGGTTTAAACGATATTTACAATAAAGGCCAGTTTCCAAACCAAAACCTGAATATGGTAAATTTAACCATGGCAGGAGAGATGAAGCTGAGCGATAAATTTAAACTGGAAGGACACATGGGCGTAAGTCGCCGCTGGGCCGACCAAATTTGGGGCGGAGGATATAATAACCAGGGCTATTTGTACCAGTTAATTATGTGGACAGGTACTGAATATGACATACGAGATTACAAAGATTACTGGAAAGTGCCTTACAAAACACAGAACTGGATGTACACCAACTGGTACGATAACCCGTATTTAATTGCGAATGAAAAATTAAATGGTATCGAAACCAATACGCTGAATGCCAATGTTACAGCCAATTACCAGATCAACAACGATTTTAGTTTATTGATACGATTAGGTTACGATAACTACAACAATAAAACAACCTTCCGCAATCCAACTGCCAACATATATTCTACCCGTGGTGGTGCTGTAAACGGTAGTGGCTGGAATGCCAGAGGAATGTATTCTATTCAGGATGCAAAAGGTTTCAGTACCAACGATGATGTAATCCTAAGCTATAAGAAGAAACTAAACAAGTTCACAATCGATGCTTTGGCAGGTGGAACAGTTTATTATTACATTGACGAATCGTTAAGTGGAACAACTAAAAACGGATTAATTTCGCCAACTTTTTATTCATTAGCTGGTTCGGTAGAGCCACCTACAGTATCGCAGGGGTATAGCACCAGACAGATCAACAGTTTGTATAGCAGGGCTTCTATAGGTTATAACGATGCCATCTTCCTTGATTTTACGGGTAGAAACGACTGGAATTCTGCACAACCAAAAGCATCTCGTTCTTATTTTTATCCGTCAATTGGTTCGAGTATCGTAGTTTCAGAATTGGTAAAACTGCCTAAGGTAATCGATATGTTCAAAATCCGTGGTTCGTGGGCTGTATTTAAAACTGCTTTGAGCGTATATGCCAACAACCGAACTTTTGGCACAACAACTGCCGCATGGAATACTTTAAATTCTGCCAGTTATCCGTCTTCGTTATTGGGTAATAGCTTATTGCCAAGTTCGCAAAGAACATACGAAATCGGTGCTGCGGGTTATTTATTTAAAAAACGTTTGCATTTTGATGTAGCTTATTTTAATAAATATTACTACAACCAGCAGGTAAGTACCTCAATTCCTTCATCATCGGGTTTCTCATCAACTTTGGTTAATACACAGGAAACTTACGAAAGAAGAGGCCTTGAAATTACAGTTGATGGTTCAGTAATCCGCAATAAAGATTTCGAATGGAATTCTACTATCAACTGGTCTAACCAGCACCGCTATTACGTAAATCTCGATCCGGTATATTCGGCCGATAATTTATGGGTTAAAAAAGGTGAAAGGCTAGATACCTATACCGATAATTACTGGCTTAAAGACCCTGAAGGTAATGTAATACACGAAAGCGGTTTGCCGGTTTGGAGCGATTACGTAAAGAAATTAGGTTATGGTGAACCCGATTTTAGCTTTGGTTTTATCAATAATTTCAATTACAAAAACTGGTCGTTAGGCATTAATATTGATGGCCGTATTGGTGGCTTAATGTACAATTACATTTACGATAAAATGTTCGATTCTGGCACCGCTCCCGAAACAGATAACGAATACCGTTACAATCAGGTAGTATTAGGACAAAATAATTACGTAGGCCAGGGTGTTAAGGTGGTATCAGGCAGTGTTACTTATGATAAATATGGTCAGATTACCAGCGATACCCGTAAATATGCAGTAAATGATGTGCCAATTGGTTACCAGGATTATGCACAATGGTACCGTGGTGGCGATGGAAGGGTACAGAACGAATCTTTTGTAAAGCTGCGCGAAATTTCATTGGGTTATCGTTTGCCGTCAAAAACAGCAAGCAAACTAGGCTTAAAGAATGCATCTTTCTCGTTAACAGGGCAGAACCTGTTTATGTGGACCAATTTCAAATACTCAGATCCCGATGTTGATACCGAGAACCTAAACTCGCCATCTATGAGAATGGTAGGTTTTAACGTTAAGGTTGGTTTCTAGTTATTTATTGTTTTTAAAGAAGATTTTATGAAAAGTAAATTTTTAAAATATAGCTTATTATTGCCTGCATTGGCACTATTAAGTAACGGTTGTAGCAAGTTCGAAGATATTAATACCAATCCAAATGCAACTACCCAGGTAAACTCGGCTATGCTGGCTACCGGTATGATCTTAAATATTACACGTGGCGATATCAGCAGTACCAAATCATTTATGCAGCCATTCTTACTGGGTAAATATCTTACCTGGGGAGAAGGGCAGGAGAACTTTCAATACAACAAAATTAGCCGTACAGATTTTAGTCGGATAACCCTCTTGCGTAATATTACCCCAATGGAGAATTATGCCACCAGCGATGGATTGAAAAAATCCTATCAGGCATTGGGCCATTTTATCAGGGCATGGCAGTTTTTTATGACTACCATGCAGGTTGGCGATATTCCTTACACCGATGCAGTTAAAGGAGAGTCTGATGCGGTATTACAACCCAAATATGATAGCCAAAAAACAGTTTTCCTGGGTATTTTGAACGAACTCGATCAGGCCAATGCCTTATTTGCATCGGGAGCAACTTTTGAAGGAGATCCTATTTTTGCCGGCAGTACCGACAAATGGAGAAGGTTAACCAATAGTTTTGAGTTACACGTTTTAATCAATCTCCATAAAAAAACAGGAGATGCCGATTTGAAAGTGATTGAACGCTTTAAAGATATTGTAGCTAACCGCCCATTAATGCGCGATTACAATGATAATTTTGCACTGGCTTACAATGCAACTGCCGGACAGAATTATCCATGGAGCGACGTTCCTGCCGGATCGGGTAATTCATTCGTTAAATCGAATTATACCATGTTAACCAACGTGCTGCTTGATCCTTTAAAAGCAGCTAACGATAAAAGGCTTTTTTACTATGCCAAACCATCGCCGGTTAAAATTACTGCCGGTGTTTCGCAAAGCGATATGGCAGCTTACCCTGGCGTAGAGCCTTCCGATTCGTTTTCGAGTTTGCAAACCAGAAGGGTGAATAAAGATTATGCCGATATTAACGCCCGTTATGTAAACCTTGTAAATGCAGAGCCTGTAGGTGTTTTTAACTATTGGGATTTACAATTTATCCTGGCTGAGGCTGCTATTCGTGGCTGGATAACAGGTACACCGGCGCAAACTTATTATGCCAACGGTATTACTAACTCAATGAAGTTTATAGCACAATATACCCCTGATTTGGCCGACTATAACCATAACATGAAAATGGATGCGGCTTATATCGATGCCTTTCCTGCTACAGTGGCTTTAACAGGAACCACCGAGCAACAAATAGCACAGGTAATTACACAAAAATATGTAGCCAGCTTTTTGCAGGGAAACAAATACCAGGGTTGGTTCGAAAACAGAAGAACAGGTTATCCGGTATTTAAACTTAACTCTACAACCAACTTAAATTCCCCATCTACTAATTTTCCTTTAAGATGGCTGTATCCTTCAAACGAACTGAACTACAATTCGGCTAACCTTTCAGCCGCAGTTGCCAGTCAGTATGGTGGTAACGACGATGTAAACCAGGCCATGTGGCTTTTAAAATAATACGCGCTCAAACCAATTTAAAAAAGTTCTCCGGCACTAAAACCGGAGAACTTTTTTGTTTTAAGGCACAAGTAATCCATACGTCATTTATCTTAACAGTATTATATTTATAAAAGCATATTCATATTTTGCTTCGATTTATAAATAACATGATAGCCTTATATATAGTACTTTTTCTCGTTATCGCATTTTTAGTAATAACAAATCTGCCTGTTTTTGGTCGCTTACCAAGAGGATTAAGGCTGGCCAAAACCCAAGAGTTGCCTAATTATAGTAAGGGAGCCTTGCAAAATCTTTCCGTTACGCCTATGCAACCCGAAGGTGTGAGTTTCTTTACCATTTTAAAAGCCTTCTTTTTCGAAAAGCATCCAGATAAAATACCCGAACAGGCACTTCCCTTTAATCAACCTGATTTAGATACCAAAGCTAAAAGCGATGCACCCGAAATTATCTGGTTTGGCCATTCTTCCTATTTAATCAAAGTTGATGGATTACGCGTTTTAGTCGACCCGGTTTTTAGTAAAGCACCATCGCCATTTTCTTTTATTGGCAGCAAGGCCTTTCCGGGTACCGATGTGGTAAAAGCAGCTGATTTTAAAAATATTGATGTGCTGGTAATTACCCACGATCATTACGACCATCTCGACTATCAGAGCATATTAACCATTGCACCCGCTGCAAAAACAATTGTTACCTCGCTTGGCGTAGGCGAGCATTTAGAAAAATGGGGAATTAAAGCCGATAAAATCACCGAACTGGCCTGGAACCAATCGATAACGCTATTTGAGAAGCTCGAATTAACTGCTGTTCCGGCAAGGCATTTTACAGGAAGGAAATTTAAACGCAATCAAACACTTTGGTCGGCCTTCGTGCTGAAGACTGTTAATTATAAACTGTTTTTAGGCGGCGATTCAGGCTACGATACACATTTTGCCCAAATTGGCGAAACCTATGGGCCATTCGATCTGGCTTTATTAGAATGCGGACAGTATAATGCCTATTGGCCTTACATACACATGTTTCCTGAAGATACGGTACAGGCAGCGATTGATTTAAAGGCAAAAGTTTTAATGCCGGTGCATTGGGGGAAATTTAGCCTCGCCATGCACCCGTGGAACGAACCGGTTAAAAGAGTAGTAGAAGCGGCTGCTGTTAAACATTTGCCCCTGGTTACCCCACGCTTAGGCGAAACAGTAATTTTAAACGAGCATATGCCAACAGAAAAATGGTGGCTGGAAGCATAAAAACTAAACAATAATTAAGGAACGGTGTTTAATTGAAAAATAATACCATCATGAAAACCGATCTTGTAGAAATCTTTCAAACCATTAGGGCTGGTATGCAGCCTTACGCTACACGTGGCTACACCGTGCACGAAAATTCTGAAACAGGCTACGATCTGTACAGTGAAAAAAATATAGCCGTTAACGGTGAAAAGATAACCGAGCGTTTTTTTGCCGGTGTTTATATTAACGGCAATGCGGTAGAGGTGAAGGTTAACACCGAGGAATTTTCTACGTCGAACCAAAACTTAGCCGATTTTGGAGAAAATAAAGCAGGTTTAAAAAATAGCAGTCTCGACGATGTAAAACTCCGTGAATTGGAAACCCTTGTAGAGATTATACACACTAACTTTAAAGAAAAGGAGTGGATTTAATAATTTGATGCTAAATTTGCACCTGAATTTTTTCTGAACTAAACTTCTGGTGATTGAGCATTTTAACTTCCGATAGCAACTGGCACAATGAATTAATAAAGGCACTTGCCGCTAGTCAGGTTAATGGCAGATTCTTTTCAGAAGGACCATTTCAATTGTTAAAGTTAACCGATCAGCTCATCATCCATTTGGTGAGTTTAAATCATCCGTTCAGCCCGCAAAACCTTATTCAGCTTCAGGAAAAATATGCCATAGCAAATATCAAGCTTATTCACCTTTGGGAAGACATTTGGCGTTCGAAAACTGCACAGGTATTAGCCAGGCTTACTTCATTACTTGGCCAGAATAAACGGATTCACGGCCGTAAAACAAAGGTTCAAAAAATAGCCAAACCAGTAGCCGATACTTTTTTAAATGATAACCATTTGCAGGGCGCGGTGAGCAGCCGTTATAAAATAGGTTTGTTCGAAAAAGAAGAACTCGTTGCCGTAGCAACTTTTTCTGCCCTCCGTAAAATGAACCATACCGAAAATTATAAATCGGCAGAGCTGATCAGGTTTGCTGTGAAGGCAGGCTATTCCATCACAGGTGGCCTGAGCAAACTCATTTCGTATTTTGCAGCATTACATCAGCCTAACGATGTAATGACTTATGCCGATCGGGATTGGTCGGCAGGCGAAGCGTATTTGAGGCTCGGCTTCTTACAAACAACAGCTATAGCCCCTCAATACTACCGCTTAAATGAACAGCTTCAGCGCCAGTTGATTAAAGATGCGCAAACTGTAGCTGCACAAATATTTAATACCGGAAGTTTAAAATTCATACTTCAATTTTAATGGATCAGCACAACCTCATCATCATTTTAGGCGCAACGGCATCGGGCAAAACCAAGCTGGCTGTGCAGGTGGCGCATGCTTTAAATGGCGAAATTATCAGTGCCGATAGCCGTCAGGTTTTTAAGCAAATGGATATTGGCACAGGGAAAGACCTTCAGGAGTATAATTTAGCAGATATTACGATTTCTCACCATCTGATTGATATTTTAGAGCCCGGCGAACGATATCATGTAGATGCTTTTAAGAACGATTTTTACGAAGCTTTTGAGCAGATTACCAGCCGAAATAAAATACCGATCCTTTGTGGTGGTACCGGGATGTACATTCATAGTCTGCTGCAGAACCAAACTTTTACCGCTATCCCTGTCAATCAGCCTTTTAGAGATCAACTGGAGTTGCTTTCAAAAGAAGAACTGATTATGCAACTGCAAAACAATCCCAATCAAAATGTAGGGCATGTTGATCTATCTTCTAAAAAAAGGTTAATCAGGGCATTGGAAATTGTAGCTTATTTAAAGGAGAATGCGCTCGAAACGATTGACCGACCAGTACTCAAGCCTATTATTTTTGGCTTAAAGAACGAGGTAGAAGTTACTCGTGCTAAAATACTGGCCCGCTTAGACGAACGTTTTAAAGCAGGTTTAATAGAAGAGGTGCAACAATTGCTGCGGGCAGGCATTAGTAAAGAGATGCTCATCTTCTACGGACTCGAATATAAGTTTATCGTGAATTACCTCGATGGGTTACTCACACTAGAAGAGTTGAAGCTTAGGTTAGGCATTGCCATTTGCCAGTATGCCAAAAGGCAGAATACCTTTTTCAGGAAGATGGAAAAGGACAATGTCGACATCATCTGGCTCGATGCTTCGGCAGATTCCAATCAGTTAAAACAGCTGGTATTGCAAAAAGTTTTATCGTAGTTTAATTAAGTCAAATTAGTTATTTTAAGGCTACTTTATGGGTTAAAAAGTGCTTAAAAAGCCCTTTTGGCACAGCCTTTGTGTTTGTAGAAGCATATTAGTTTAACTCAAAAAACAATATCTTAAACATGAAAACAATTACGAAAATTATTGCTACATCAGCAGCTGTTGTGGCTCTATTCTTTACTACAAATGTCAATGCGCAATCAAGTCGGAATTTAGGAATAGGATTAAATGTAGGAGCGGGAACATCAACTGGATATGGTTTAGTGATAGGTGGTGATATTAGATATCAATTTAATGTAGATAAGCAATTATCTATTCCGGTAACCGCTGGTTATAATAACTTTTCTATTAAAGATTCATACGGTGGTGGAAGCTTTGGTGTAATCCCTGTTAAAGCAGGTGCCAAGTATTTCTTTGACGATTCTGGTGCAGGTGCTTATGGTCTTGCAGAAATTGGTGCTGGTTTCGGTACCAACAAAGGTTCGGGTACTTCATTCGTTTATTCGCCAGCAATAGGTTATGCCTGGAGTAATGGATTAGATTTAGCAGCCAAATATGAAGGTTACTCTAATAATGGCAGTATTGGTTTTGCCGGAATTAGATTAGCTTACGGATTTAGTTTGTAATCATTCCCTTTATTATAATGAGAAGCCTCCTTTTTTTTAAAGGAGGCTTTTTTATTTCATAGTATTCTGAAAAAAATGAAAATTTAAAATCTGGTAGCCTGGTTTTGTCGTATATCATTTAAACCTTTATTTGATAACTTAAATACTCTACCAATGAAAACAATTACCAGACTTTTTGCAACGGCATTAACCGCACTTGCAATATTAAGCACCAGCAGTTTAAAAGCCCAGGAAATGAGCCAGACAACGAGTACAAATGGCATGGCCTTTAAAATAGGAGTTGGTGTTAACGCCGGATTGTTTCCAGATCGTTCTGAAATGGATTATGGCTACGGCGCAGACGTAAAATTGCAATACGATTTAACTAAAGATGTTGCTTTAACCGCTTCTGCAGGTTATACCCGGTTAAGATGGAAAGGCAGCCCTTTAAATTTTCAGTTTATTCCGCTAATGGGTGGTGTTAAAACCTATGTAATAGACAGGATGTATTTGAGCGGTGGCCTGGGTACTGGCCTGGCTGTTAAAGAAAGCGCGCAAATGAACTTTATTTACACTGGTGGTTTAGGCTACGAATGGAACAACGGTCTGGAAATTGGTGCCCGTTACGAGGGCTACGTAAACAATAGCGCATCCGATCTGTATTTCATGAAAACAGGCCAATACAACCTGCGTATAGGTTATAATTTTAAATTATAATTAAAATATCATTTATTTTAAGAAGCCCTGCAATTAGCAGGGCTTTTTTTATTTATTTAACATTTTAATTGCTATTTTGAGCCGAAAACCAAATACAATGAAAAAAATATTCGGAATAGCCATCATAACCGCACTAATGGCCTGCAATCAGTCAGAAAAAAAGACTACTGAAAATAAAGATTCCGTAAAAACAGATTCGGTAAGCGTTAAAAACGCTGTAACGATAAAAGATGAAAAAAAATCGGTAATTTTTGCTCAATATGTTGAACTGAAAAATGCATTGGTAAAATCTGATGCTGCGGTTGCACAAAAAACGGCCGAAGCTTTGAAAAATAGTTTGGCAGCTTACGAAGGTTGCGAACTTACTGCCGAGGTTGCGGGTAAAATTGCAGGCAGTAGTAATCTGGTAACACAAAGAAAAGACTTCACGGTTTTAAGTGCCGATTTAATTGCTCTGGTTAAAAATGCTGAAATCGAAAATGGAACCATTTATGTACAGCATTGCCCGATGGCCAATAAAGGCGACGGTGGCGACTGGCTATCAACTGAAAAGGAAGTTAAAAATCCTTACTACGGAAACGAGATGCTTGAGTGCGGAAGGGTACTGGAAGAAATCAAATCGAAATAACAGGCACGATTTGTTTTATTAAGCATGATTGTTACGTCATCCTGACTAATTATTCATATTAATTTAACAGATTTGTTATGCATGTATATTAATTTTATATAATTTAGAAAGCTATAAACACAATACAATAATATGTCAGATATTGCAGAGATCAAAGTTGATGGTAAGACAATAGAATTGCCAGTAATTACAGGAACAGAAGACGAAAAGGCCATTGATATTTCAAAATTAAGAGATCTTACAGGTTTTGTAACTTTAGATACTGGTTTTAAAAATACAGGTTCTACAAAAAGCAAAATCACTTTTTTAGATGGTGAAAAAGGCATACTAAAATACAGAGGTTACGGCATTGAGGAGCTTGCCGAAAAGTCGGGATTTTTAGAAGTTGCTTACCTGGTTATTTATGGAGAGCTTCCAACACAAACGCAATTAGACGACTTTCAGAAAGAGATCAGCAAGCACACCCTGATTCATGAGGATATGAAGAAATTCTTTGATGGTTATCCGTCAAGATCTCATCCAATGGGTCAGTTAGGATCTCTAATCTTCTCTTTATCTACCTTTTATCCTGAATGTTTAAAGCCAAACCAAACTGCAGAAGAGCAAAACCTAACCATTATTAAGTTACTGGCCAAGCTGCCAACGATAGTTTCGTTTATCTATAAAAAATCATTAGGCCATCCGCTGATCTATCCAAAAAATAAATACGATTATGTTACCAATTTCCTTTGGATGACATTTGGCCAGCGTACCGAAGATTATGAAGTAAACCCGATTGTGGTAAATGCGATGAACAAATTGCTGATCCTGCATGCAGATCACGAGCAAAACTGTTCAGCATCTACCGTACGTATTGTAGGTTCGTCTGATTGTAATTTATACGCATCTGTTTCGGCAGGTATTGCTGCACTTTGGGGGCCGCTTCACGGTGGTGCAAACCAGGCAGTTATCGATATGCTCGAACTGATTAAAGCAGATGGTGGCGATACTGAAAAATGGATTGCCAAGGCTAAAGATAAAAATGATCCTTTCCGTATGATGGGCTTTGGACACAGGGTTTACAAAAACTTCGATCCAAGAGCAAAGATCATTAAAAAAGCTTGCGATGATATTTTAGAGAATTTAGGTATCGACGATCCGATTTTAGAAATTGCTAAAAAACTGGAAGAAGCAGCCTTAACCGATCAGTATTTCATCGACAGAAAATTATATCCGAACGTAGATTTTTATTCAGGTATTATTTACCGCGCATTAGGCTTCCCATCAGAAATGTTTACCGTTCTTTTTGCTTTAGGACGTTTACCGGGATGGATTGCACAGTGGAAAGAAATGCATGAGAACAAAGAACCAATCGGCCGTCCGCGTCAGGTTTACGTTGGCGAAACTGATAGAGAATTTGTGGAGATTAAAGACAGAAAATAATTTCATTAAGCATAAAAAAAACCACTCGAAATCCGGGTGGTTTTTTTGTGCGTAATACTTTTTTATAATATCTGTCATCTCGATCGGATAGCTATCAGATGAAGTGCAACGGAATGTCTGCCCGTACAGGCGGGGAGAGAGCTATCCCGATAACACTTTTGAATTAGATCTCTCCGCTCCACTGCGTTCTGGTCGAGATGACGACTCTTCTTCAGTAGTAACGAAGCGCGGGTTACGTAGCTACGTAATAAATTAAATTAATCATTACCATTTCCGATACTTTAAAGGCAATCCAGTACAGTGCAAAGATCCAGAACATTTTAACGATAATGCTGCCGGTTTTACGTTGATAGAATACTTTTAATGCGCTAAACATGTACCAACAGATCCAAACCAGCACGCCCAATTCGATAATTGTGGTTAAAAACCCGGTGCCTTTCAATACATGTTTCATTAAGGGTTGAGTGAAAATTTCAACAATGAAATAGGCTGTCATTCCATGGATGGTAAAAATCAGGTGATTTAAATAATAAATGTGATTTTTCCTGAAATTCCACATGATAAAAAGCGCCAGTAAGGGCATCAGTAAAAAGTATTGTTTTGGCCGGTTATGCTCCAGGGTTTCATTAATTACCTCCGATTTTTCGCCAATGGTGATCGCCCTCTTTTTGATTAGCTTTTCGTACCAGCTATCCTGATCGGCCGAAGGAAGTTTTTGCTGGCGTACCAGATATGCTGCATAAGTACTGTCGTTCCTTTCGATATGGATATCACTGTACTCATCAATAATCTCTTCGAGCGAATCAGATTTAAGTGTAACGTTTTCAGCTTTTAACCGGCTCAGCTCAGTTTCCTGATCTTTAAAGCCCAGCTTTTTAAATTCTTTAATCTTTATCGCATTATCTAAAGATTTTACTGTCTTTTTAATAATGGCATTATCAGCAGGCATTCCTGCAAGTTTAAGCGCTCTGCTTACACTATCGGTTACATTCTGATTTTTTTTCTTTTCAACCGTGATTCCATCCTCGTCATGCTTCTCCTTTGCTACATGCTTGGGCGAATAAACCACCAAAAAATATACAATCGAAACAAAAATGTACATGCTTACCGGGTTGATGTACCTGGCTCTTTTACCTGCCAGATAATCGAGTGTAACTTTACCGGGTTTGGTTAGGAGTGGGGCAAGCGTTTGGAAAAATTTGTTATCGAAATGAAAATAATGGGCAATACTATGACTAATAAAAGCCCAGAAACTTTCTTTTAACTCTAAATTGGGCTGACCGCATTTACTGCAATAATGTGATTCTACATGCGAACCACAGTTTAAACAATCGTGTTCTTTTCTGTACTTACCGGCTGACATAAGAGGTTATTCGGAAATTATTTAATGTGGAAATTATAAATGATTAATGGCTTCTACTTCGGCACGGGTGTGTTTATGCTTAAATATTACAACAAAAACGACTGCAATAATGAGCACATAAATGGTAAAAGTTAGCCAGATGTTATGCCAGTCTTTTACATCTAATGCCCTGCTCAAATCTCCGTTTGGCAGCACATCAATGCCTTTGTTTTTAAGGAATTTAAGCAAGTGTACGTTGTCTTCTTCACTTCTTACATATTTGGAAAGTGAACCAATACTATGATAATAAGTAGTAAAGAAACGGCTAATCATCCAGCCTGAAACCAAACTGCCGAATACGGCTCCAAAGCCATTGGTCATCATCATGAATAAACCCTGGGCAGAAGAACGGATTTTTGGTGCAGTAGATGTTTCTACAAACAACGATCCCGATATGTTAAAGAAATCGAATGCCATACCGTAAACGATACAAGAAGTAATAATCATCCAGAGATTGGTTGACGGATCGCCGTAGGCAAATAAACCAAAACGTAACACCCAGGCAAACATCGCAATGGCAATAACCCATTTAATTCCAAATCTCTTCAAGAAGAAGGGGATAGCGAGGATAAAAAGTGTTTCAGATACCTGCGAAATCGATAAAATGATGGTTGAATATTTAATTACAAATGATTCGGCAAAAACCGGGAATAACTTAAATTCATCTAAAAAAACATCGCCATAAGCATTGGTTAACTGTAATGCCGCCCCTAAAAACATCGAGAAAATAAAAAACAAGGCCATTTTATAATCGGCAAAAAGCTTAAAAGATTCGAGCCCAAGTTTTTGTGCAAATGTTTTCTTGTCGCTGATTAAGTTAAGTGGCTTACAGGCCGGCAGTGTAAAAGAATATACCCCTAAAAGCAAGGCACTTATACCAGCGATGTAAAACTGGTTGGCACTGGCTTTATTGCCCGTTAAATTGGTAATCCACATGGCAGCAATGAAACCGATGGTACCCCAAACCCGGATGGGCGGAAAGTCTTTAATCACATCGAAATTGCCGTTTTTTAGGGTAGTGTAGCTAATAGAGTTGCTTAGCGCAATGGTTGGCATGTAAAAACACATGGCCACCAGTATTACCCAGAAAAAGGTGTGTGGGTTATCTACCTGTGGCAGATAAAACATGGTTGCTGCGTAAAGAATATGCAGAATAGCATAAAGTTTTTCTGCGTTGATCCATTTATCAGCTAAAATACCGGTAATTGTAGGCATAAACAGCGAGGCAATGCCCATTGTAGAAAAAATGATTCCAAAATCTGCGCCATCCCATTGTTTGGTTCCAAACCAATAATTTGCAATTGTAATTAACCAGGCAGCCCATACAAAGAATTGCATGAAACTCATTATAGTTAAGCGAAACTTAACGTTCATAATAATAGTTTAGTTTTGATTTTTGAAAGTAAAAGCTGAATATAGAACTATTTTAAGTCATAATCCAAAATGAGCCTTAATTATTTTAAACAATTTGGATCATTTTGGATTTTAGCTTTTTTATTGGGAAGATTTTGTAGAAAAATCTGAAAAGATTTATTTTTTTTAATACCTAAGGAGGGAAAATTAGGATGTTCCGCGTTTATTCAGTTCATCTCTTAACCTTGCGGCTTTTTCATAGGCTTCTTCAGCTATGGCCTCCTGTAGTTTTTGTTGCAACTCTTCTAAGGTAAGATCGCTATAGCCCGGTTGCTGGCCTGCGGTAGGCAAGGTGTCGGCTTCAGGTTCCTTAGCAATCGAATCCATATTTTCGAGAAAAAGAAAATCATTTCCTTCAATTACAATCCCTGCAGAAGCGAGGATAAATTCGTAGGTATAAATCATGGCGTTAAACCTTACCGCCAGTGCGATTGCGTCCGAGGTACGGGCATCAACTTCATGCGTGTTTTTGCCGTCGCTACAAATCAGTTTGGCATAAAAAACACCGTCAACCAGATTGTAGATAATGATTTCCTGAATGTTGATATGAAAAGTATCAGCCATCGATTTAAACAGGTCGTGCGTTAATGGCCTGCTTGGAGTCATTTTTTCAATTTCTATGGCAATGGCCTGGGCTTCGAAGGCACCGATAATAATGGGTAAGCGCCTGCGTCCGTTCACTTCTCCTAAAACAAGGGCATAAGCACCAGATTGCGTCTGGCTGTAAGATAAACCTACAATATCTAATTTAACTTTTTTCATATTTACGATAAGACCTTACAGGTTTTTAAAACCTATAAGGTCTGTAAAATATTATCCCTTATGTGCTTTTAATGCCTCAATTAATTTTGGTACAACTTCAAAAGCATCACCAACGATACCGTAATCGGCTACTTTGAAGAAAGGAGCTTCCGGATCTTTGTTAATTACTACAATCACTTTCGATGAACTTACGCCTGCCAGGTGCTGGATAGCGCCAGAAATACCAATTGCAATGTATAAATTCGGGCTGATGGCAATACCAGTCTGTCCAACGTGCTCTGAGTGAGGTCTCCAATCTGCATCAGAAACTGGTTTAGAACAAGCAGTAGCAGCACCCAATAAGCCGGCAAGCTCTTCAATCATTCCCCAGTTTTCAGGGCCTTTTAAGCCTCTGCCTGCCGATACTACCAGCTCAGCATCAGGTAACGAAACTTTATCGGTAGCCCTTACAATATCTTTAATAACAGTGCCCAGGTCTGATTGTTTAACATCAGCGGCAAAGTTTTCTATAGTTACATCGGTAGCATTTTCTTTAACACCAAATGCATTCGGGTTTAAAGCAATTACTTTGTTGGCAGAAGTTAATTCGGTAATTGCAAAAGCCTTCCCAGAGAAAGCGGTTTTCTTAACTGCAAATTTACCGTCAGTACTTGGCAATTCAACAGCGCCATCGGCTAAACCTGCTTTAAGTTTTACTGCAATACGTGGCGCTAAACCTTTACCTGAGAAAGAGTTAGATAATACCACAATTGCTGCACCTTCTTTCTCGGCAGCAGCAGCAATAACACTGGCATAAGCCTGGTTAACGAAAGATTTTAACTGATCGGCACTTACATTTAATACTTTGGCTGCACCGTATTTTCCAAGTTCTTTTAATTCACTTTCGGCAACATCGCCAATAGAAATGGCGGTTAAGCTGGTAGATTGTTGATCGGCAATGGCTTTGGCATAAGAAACAGCTTCGAATACTGATTTCTTAAATTTGCCTTCAGCTTGTTCTACATATACTAATACTGACATATATTTATCCTTAAATCCCTTAGCGGGAGTATTATAATTTATTATTATTGATTTATCTCTGCTCGGTCAGGCAACTGAATTGCTAACTGACTAGATTACCTTAGCTTCGCTATGTAACAGGTTAATTAGCTGCTCGGTTTGATCGGCAGGAATTAATTTTACGGTTCCGCGAGGGGCAGGGGTTTCGTATTTAGTTACCCTGGTAACTTCATCGATGGCCACAGCCTCTACAACTGCCAAAGGTTTTGTTCTTGCGCTCATGATACCGCGCATGTTAGGGATTTTAGGTTCTGCTACACCTTCAGCACAGCTGGCTACAAATTTACCCGAAACGGTTAATACTTCTTTACCACCTTCAATTTCTCTTTCGATAGTTGCAGTATCACCGTCTATATCAAGTTTTTTAATAATTGATACTGAAGGGATATCTAAAAATTCGCCAACCATGGCTGCAACCTGGTTACCATTGTAATCGATAGATTCGCGACCGGTTAAAATAACATTGAAATCTTTGTCTTTAGCGTATTCTGCAATTTGCTTAGCCACAAAATAAGCATCTCTTGGAGCTGCATTTACCCTAACGGCATCATCGGCACCAATTGCCAGTGCTTTTCTGATGGTTGGATCGTTGGCGGCTTCGCCAACATTGATAACGGTTACTGTTCCTTTACCACCTTCAGTTAGCTCAATTGCCCTTGCTAAAGCAATTTCGTCGTACGGGTTAACAATATATTGTACTCCTGCGGCATTGAATTCGGTATTATCGTTGGTAAAAGTTATTTTTGTCGTTGTGTCTGGCACATTACTGATACAAACTAATATTTTCATATGTTATATGTTTATTATATAAGGTCTTTCTGCAAATTTAATTAAAAAAGCAAGGAATAAAAATGTCAACAACCCGTTTAAGTAAGTTATTAGATTTTTTAGAAAGTGATCCCAACGATCCGTTTATACTATATGCCTTAGCCACAGAGTATAACGCACAAAATGATAAAGAAAAAGCCTATTCTTTTTACCTTCAGTTAACTGATCAGCATCCCGATTACGTAGGCACCTATTACCACCTCGGCAAGTTACTGGAGAAAGATGGCCAGAAAGGAAAGGCGATTGAAATTTACCAGAAGGGAATGCAGGTAGCACGAAATAAGCGCGATATGCATGCTTTCTCCGAATTGCAAGGCGCTTATAATTCGGCAGCAGGATTAGATTATGAAGATGATTAACCCAATTTTCAGTTAACAGTTATCAATTGACAGTTTGTAAATTACAGTTATCAGTTTAGATTAATGCAACCCAAACCTATTGCTGCCAAAAAGCAGTGGCTGTTTATCCGGAATGTTATTTTTTTTACATTCACCTCTTTTGGTGGGGCACAGGCGCATCTGGCTTTATTGCTTAAATATTTTGTACAGAGCACTAAATTTATCTCAGAAGAGGAGCTTTTGGAGTTAAATGCGTTGGCGCAGGTATTGCCCGGACCGGCCTCTACGCAAACATTGGTAGGTATAGCCTGGAAAGTGGGAAAGCTGAAACTGGCGATCATTACCTTCCTGATCTGGATTTTACCAACGGCAAGTATTATGACTTTTGCTGCTATCAGTTATGCCATGCTCGATCAGAAGCAAAAATTTAATGCAGTTTTAGAATATATCCAGCCCATTGCCCTCGGTATTGTGGCTTATGGTGCCTGGCAGCTGGGCAAAAAGGTACTTTCTTCTCAGGTATCGATATTCCTGGCCATTGCTTCGGTTATTGCTACATTGGTTTTGCGTAATGCCTATGTTTTTCCATTATCGATATTAATCGGTGGGATGATCTCATCGGCCATCGAAACCCCGAAAGAGGAAGCCGAACTCAGGGTTAAACTGTTTTCGAACGTTAATCCCCGGAAATTAATTTATTTTTTGGGTGCCTTATTGCTTTTCGCCCTGGTGGGCGCTATCATTAACCGTACATCGCCTTTTAGTTTGCCTATCCGTTTACTGGAGAATTTTTACCGTAACGGCATACTGGTTTTTGGAGGCGGGCAGGTGCTGGTGCCTTTAATGTTTACCGAGTTTGTGGAGATGAAGCATTATCTGCATGCCTCGGGTTTTTTATCGGGTTTTGCGCTGCAACAGGCCTTACCCGGACCAACCTTCTCTTTTACCAGCTACCTGGGGGCATTAAGCATGAAAAATTTTGGCTATGGCCTATGGGGGCAGATTTTAGGCGGTTTAATTGGTGTAATCGGTATTAATTTACCGGGATTAATTCTCGTTTTGTTTATCGTACCTTTTTGGGATGACCTTAAAAAAATCTCGCGAATTAAGCACAGCCTTTCGGGTATTAATGCAGTAAGTGTTGGTTTTATTATTGCCGCGTTTATTCTGCTGTTAATTCCTATGGGTTTTAACTGGCTGTTTTTAGGCATTATGCTGGTTACGTTTTTGTTACTCAACTTTACAAAGGTGAGCCCGCCAATTATCGTATTGGCCGGTATATTACTAGCCTATTTGTTTTAGTATCAGAATAAAATATCTCCGGAAGCTATAATGATCTATCTGGTGGGTGAGGACCCCCACCTCTAGCAAGTGCTATTGAGCGGTGTCTGCACCGCCCAATAGAGAAACATACCTCCCGAACTTTTAATTATAGGTTTTTAGCTAAACAATATATGCTCTGAGCTTATAATTATATGTTTTTAGTTAATCAATATATGCTCCGAGCTTATAATTATATGTTTTTGTTTAATCAATATATGCTCTGAGCTTATAATTATATGTTTTTGGTTAATAAATATATGTTCCGAGCTTGTAATGATCTAGGTAGGTGGGGACACCCACCTATAGCGTGTCTAGTGGGCGGTGTCCCCACCGCCCATTTGAGCAGAATCATCATTTCGATTGGAGCCAGGCGGTTTTTCACCCGGCGGCGGAATGCTTGCCCGTACAGGCGGGGAGAAATCTATAAAGATAGATTTAGTGTCGTTGAGCACTTCGTGGTTCTCGGCTCCGAAGGAGCTGTCATTTTTCTCAGAAATTTAACCGTTTCTATATGTCTGGGACCTGTAATGATAGGTTTTAGCTAAAAAATGTGAAGCGGTTTAAAAATAAATAAAAATCTGGTTAAAAACGAAAAAGGCCTGTATCTGATAAGAATACAGGCCTTTTTATTTATGGTGTGATCCTGATTACAAGGATCATAGCTGGATTTAGTTAACCGGGTCCTTCGACTACCTTTTTCGATTCATTGGGAGGCTGAGGATGACAACTGATTATTAAAACGGTGGATCATCATCACTATAATCATCCATTTTTGAAGGACGGATAATCACATTACTTTGCTTTTCAAAATCTTGCGATGGGTACATTCCGGCTGCCGGATCGGCTGCAAAAGAACTTGGTGGTGCATTAAAATCATCTTCAAGATCCTGGAATTTAACAAACTTACCTACGAATTTAAGCGGTACAATACCGGTTTCACCGTTACGGTGCTTCGCAATAATTACCTCACCAATACCCGCCTGCGATCTTCCTTGCTCATCTTCGGTAATACCATAATATTCAGGGCGGTATAAGAACAATACCATATCCGCATCCTGCTCAATTGAACCTGATTCACGTAAATCGGATAACATTGGCCTTTTTCCCTGTAAACCAGGTCTACTCTCTACCGCACGACTTAACTGTGATAGTGCCAGTACCGGCACATCGAGTTCTTTGGCAACAGATTTTAGCGCCCTCGAAATACTACCGATTTCCTGCTCACGGTTACCACCACCTTTACCTTCGCCTTTACCATGCATTAGCTGCAAGTAATCGACAATTACCAGTTGAATGTCGTACTGCGATTTTAACCTACGGCATTTAGCCCTGAACTCAAAAATATTTAGTGCGGGGGTATCGTCAATTAATAGGGGAGCTTCGGTTAAGCGGCCAATTTTACTGTGCAGCTGTTGCCATTCCCACTCCTGTAAATTTCCTTTTCTGATTTTTTCCTGCTCAATTTCGGCTTCTCCCGAAATAAGACGATTAACCAGCTGAACCGACGACATCTCCAAAGAGAACACCACACATGGTTTGGCAAAATCAACCGTTGCGTTACGTGCACAGGTAAGTACGAAGGCCGTTTTTCCCATCGCCGGACGAGCCGCGATAATTACCAAATCCTGTTTTTGCCAACCCCCTGTAATTCTATCTAAGCCTGTAAAACCGGTTGGAACACCCGTTAAACCATCTGTTTTTGTTCTTAATTCTTCGAGTGATGCTAAGGACTGCTTAATGATATCCTCCATTTTCTGCGTATCTCTTCGCAGGTTATTCTGGGCAATTTCGAAAAGCCCTTTTTCAGCCTGGTCAAGCAAATCGAAAATATCAGTGGTATCTTCGTAAGCATTGGTAATAATTTCAGTCGATATCCTGATCAGCTCGCGCTGGATATATTTCTGAGAGATAATACGGGCATGAAACTCAATATTGGCAGCAGAAGCAACCCTGTTGGTTAGGCTGGTGATGTAATATGCACCACCAACAATCTCCAGCGCGCCCATGGTGCGCAATTCGGAAGTAACGGTTAAAATATCTACAGGTTTCGATTTTTGGAACAAAACGTGGATGGCCTCAAAAATCTTTTGATGGGCGATATTATAAAATACATCCGGCTTTAAAACATCAATTACAGCCGATAGGGCATCTTTTTCGAGCATGAGTGCTCCCAAAACTGCCTCTTCCAGGTCTAGTGCCTGTGGTGGGATTTTCCCCATCGAACTCACTGTATTGCTCAGTCTGCTCTTTCGGGCAGCGAAGCTGTTTTTTCCGCCTTGTTCATTATCGTTACTCATTCCACAAAAGTAGTTAAATTTTGATGGGCTTGCTTGAATAAGTTACTAGCTCTTTGTTAACAAATTGAAGCATAATCAAATTGATTTTTTTAAGCCTTTTGGCCAGGATAATTTTTTTTGAACAATTAAATGTGAATAAGAATAATATTGATGAGGGCTAAAACATTTTATTTGAATACTTTTGCCTAACAATTTCAAAACATGGATAATTTTAGAAGACCACAACGCGCAAAAGAGAATAATGAGTTTATATTTGGTATCAGGGCTGTAATAGAGGCTGTTAAGGCTGGAAGAGATATTGAAACCATTTATCAGCAACGTGGTTTAGGTGGCGAATTGTTTTTAGAATTGAAGGCACTTTTAAAAGATACCTTAATCCCTTTAAATTCGGTTCCTATCGAGAAACTGAACCGGATGTCGCAGAAAAACCACCAGGGGATTATTGCTGTAATATCGCCCATTACCTATCAAAATATTGAAGATATTGTACCTGCCGTTTTTGAAAAAGGAGAGGTGCCGCTGATTCTGGTTTTAGATAGTGTAACCGATGTACGTAACATGGGCGCTATTGCCCGTACGGCTGCTTGTGTTGGCGTTCATGCCATTGTAGTGCCGTTAAAAAATGCGGCGCAGATCAATGCCGATGCCATTAAAACATCTGCTGGTGCTTTGTTTAATATTCCGATTTGCCGTCACGCCAACCTGCATAAAACCTGCTTGTTTTTACAGGATAGCGGCTTACAGGTGGTAGCTTGTACGGAAAAAACAAACGATTTAATATATGCGCCTGATTATACCATGCCAACGGCAATTGTAATGGGCTCAGAAGATGAAGGAATTTCGAACGACTTACTTAGGGTAGCCGATCATTTGGCTAAAATACCAATGGCGGGAAAAATCGAATCGCTGAATGTTTCAGTAGCAGCCGGGGTAATTTTATACGAAGCGATCAGACAGAGGAAGGTGTAAGGTAAGGATGTAAGAGGGAAAATGTGAGATGGAAGAGGGAAAATGGGAAATGGGGGATATCGAACTACGCTCCATCAACCATCTTACCTCATCCATTTTCCATCCTTATATAAATTTATTTCCGAAGCGCGATTTTACTTCTGCAACGAATTCTTTAACGCGTTGCTCTTCGTTTCTGGGGCAAATCATCAGCATATTATTGTTTTCTACTACAATGTAATCGTGCAGACCCTGCATAATCACCAGCTTATCTTTAGGTACATTTACCATGCAGTTCGATGAGTCGAACATAATTACCTGCTCTGAAGGGATAACGGCATTTCCGACATAATCTTTCTCTGCCATCTCGTAAATCGAAGCCCAGGTACCCAAATCCGACCAACCAAAATCGGCTGGAAGCACGTAGACATTTTCTGCCTTTTCCATAATACCAAAATCGATAGAAATATTGGTGCACTGGAAATAAGCGTTGTTGATAAACTCTTTTTCACCTGTTGTATTCATATCAGCCCGGCCCAGATTAAATATCTCATACATATCTGGCAAGTGTTTCTCAAAAGCTTTCAAAATAGCTTTAGACGACCAGATAAAAATGCCCGCATTCCACAAAAAGTCGCCGCTTTGAATAAACGATTTGGCCAGTTCTAGGTTAGGTTTTTCTGTAAAAGTTTTAACCTTGTGTAAATCGGTATCGGTATTGAGTACGTAATCTGTATGCTGTATGTAACCATAGCCTGTATCCGGGCGGTTCGGTTTAATGCCCAAAGTAATCAGGCAATCGTTTTTCGAAGCAGCATCCAAAGACTGTCCGATCGATTTTATAAACTCATCCATATCAGCAATAGTATGATCGGAAGGCGCAACCACAATGGTCGAATTTGGATTTAATTCGGCAATTTTAAAACTTCCGTAGGCAATACATGGTGCTGTATTTCTGAGTAATGGCTCTGCTAATATTTGGTTTTCGCTTAACTGCGGTAGTTGTTCTTTTACAAGGTTTACATAAATTTCGTTGGTAACAATAAAAATATTCTCAGGCAGACAGATTTTTAAAAATCTGTCATAGGTACTTTGTATCAGTGTTTTACCAATGCCAAAGAAATCAATAAACTGTTTTGGATATTCTGTTTTGCTTACCGGCCAAAAACGGCTTCCTACGCCGCCGGCCATAATTAAGGCATAATAATCTTTATTCATTTTATGTTTTAAAATTACACAATCCCCTCGTTAAAGAGGTCGTGTAAATGGATGATGCCAAAGTAAGTGTTTTGTTCCAGAACTAACAACTGTGTGATGTTATTTTGTTTGATAATCTCCAGGGCATCCACTGCCAAAGCATCATGCTGGATGCTTTTTGGTGTTTTGCCCATAATATCTTCGGCTTTTAAATTTTCAATCGTATTGTTGTTTTCCAACATCCTTCTGATATCGCCGTCGGTTATTACCCCAAGTACATGGTTGTTGTTATCTACAACAGCTACAGCACCCAAACGGTTTTTACTAATTTCGATCAGCACATCTTTTACGGAGGCTTCTGGCGAAATGGATGGTTTTTCGTTGGATAGGGCCAGGTCTCTCGCTTTCAAATAAAGTTTTTTACCCAATGATCCGCCCGGATGGTATTTGGCAAAATCGGTTTCGTTAAACTCGCGGCATTCCAGTAAACATATAGCCAGGGCATCGCCCAGGGCCAGTTGTGCAGTGGTACTGGTTGTTGGAGCCAGGTTATGCGGACAAGCTTCTTTTTCGAAAGCTGTGTTCAGAATCAGATCTGCCTGTTCAGCCAGGAAAGAGCCTAATTCGCCCACCATACCAATTAAAAGGTTGCCTGATGTTTTGAGCAAAGGAACAAGTACCTTAATTTCGGGCGTATTGCCACTTTTTGAGAGGCAGATAATGACATCGTTTATCTGGATCATGCCCAAATCGCCGTGGATGGCATCGGCAGCATGCATAAATATGGCTGGTGTACCGGTTGAATTAAAGGTTGCCACAATTTTTTGGGCAATAATGGCACTTTTGCCAATTCCGGTTACAATCACCCGGCCTTTGCAGTGTAAAATGCTGGTTACGACTTTTTCAAAATCGTTGTCGATATTTCTGGCAACGTTTAATATTGCTGCTGCTTCGAGCTCTAAGGTGCTTACAGCCGATTGTATAATTGATTTTTTACTTTTCAAAGAGAAAATAATTGTCTGTTAATACTTGAAATTCTTGTAAAATTATGTTATTTTGGATAGAAAAATAGCATCGCATATTTTATTACACAAAATGGACGTGAAAAAGTCGTTATTTGATAACCTACAAAATTTCTTCGGGTTTGACAATTTCAAGGGTGATCAGGAGTCGATCATAACAAATATTTTAGAAGGCAATAACACATTTGTTATTATGCCAACAGGCGGAGGAAAGTCGATTTGCTATCAGTTACCAGCTTTAATGAGCGAAGGGACGGCAATTGTTATTTCTCCGTTAATTGCATTAATGAAAAACCAGGTAGACCAATTGCGGGCTTTTGGTGGAAATGACAGTATCGCTCATTTTCTGAATTCATCTCTCAATAAATCTGAAATTACGCAAGTTAAATCTGATCTCTTAAGCGGTCAGACCAAATTATTGTATGTTGCGCCCGAATCGCTGGCGAAGCAAGATAATATTGAATTTCTAAATCTGATTAAAATCTCTTTTGTTGCCGTAGATGAGGCACACTGTATCTCTGAATGGGGGCACGATTTCAGGCCGGAATACCGCAAAATAAAACAGGTTATTGCAGGTTTGGGCAATAATATTCCCATTATAGCTTTAACCGCTACCGCTACACCAAAAGTGCAACAGGATATTATGAAGAACCTGGGGATGACAGAAGCTACCCTGTTTAAATCATCATTTAACAGGCCGAACCTGTTTTACGAAATTCGCCCCAAGCGCGATATTACCAAAGAGATTATCAAGTACATTAAATCCAATCCCGGTAAATCGGGTATTATTTACTGTTTAAGCCGTAAAAAAGTAGAGGAAGTTGCCGAAGCTTTAAACTTAAACGGTATCAGTGCTTTGCCATACCACGCAGGTTTAGACCCCAAAGTGAGGGCAGAAACACAGGATAAGTTTTTGATGGAAGATGCCGAGGTGATTGTAGCTACTATTGCCTTTGGTATGGGGATCGATAAACCGGATGTACGTTTTGTAATTCACCACGATGTGCCTAAAAGCATGGAAGGCTATTACCAGGAAACAGGCAGGGCCGGACGTGATGGCGGCGAAGGGGTTTGTATTGCTTTCTACTCGCAAAAAGATGTAGATAAGCTGGCTAAGTTTATGAAAGATAAACCGGTTTCGGAAAGGGAAATTGGTACACAGATATTAAAAGAAGTAATTGATTATGCCGAATCGGGCGTTTGTCGCCGTAAACAGATTTTGCATTATTTTGGCGAAAACTTTAACGAAACAGGCTGTAATTGCATGTGCGATAACTGCAAGAAGCCTAAAAAACAGTTTGATGCTGAAAATCAGTTATCTACCCTTTTAAAATTCATCGACAAAACAGGCGAGAAGTTTGATGATGCCCACTTACTGAACGTTTTCTTAGGTTTAGAAACCGCCCAGACCATTGCTTACGAGCACAGCAAAGTGCCTGAGTTCGGTATTGGTAAAGAAGACGGCGAACTGATGTGGAAATCGATTGTACGCCAGGCAGTGCTAAATAATTTCCTTTTTAAGGATATCGATAATTATGGTTTATTAAAATTAACCAGACAGGGTAAAGATTTTATTGTTAATCCGTATAGCCTGAAGTTTATTTTAAACGAGCCGATTGAAAGTGGTGCCGACGATGATGATGACGATGTTAAACAAGGAACAGGCGCTTTAGATACGCATCTTTTATCGTTGCTGAAAGATTTACGTAAAAAAATCGCCAAGCAGAAAAACGTTCCGCCATTTGTCGTATTCCAGGATCCTTCGCTGGAGGAAATGTGTACGCATTACCCAATCGCTATGGATGAACTTCGTCAGATCTCGGGTGTAGGCTCGGGAAAGGCGATGAAATTCGGCACACCGTTTATTGAACTCATTAAAAAATATGTAGAGGATAACGACATTGAGCGCCCTATTGATCTGATTATTAAAACCCAGGCCAATAAATCTCAAATGAAAGTATCTATCATTCAGAATATCGACAGGCAGATAGGTCTCGAAGATATTGCAGATTCAAAAGGCATCACCTACGAGGAAATCCTGAAGGAGGTAGAATCGATTGTAAACTCCGGAACAAAACTCAACCTGAATTATTTCATTGATGAAGTAATTGACGACGACAGACAGGATGAAGTTTTTGATTATTTCAGGGCAGCAGAAAGCGATTCTATTGATGAAGCCTTAAACGAGCTCGGCGAAACTGACTACACGCGCGAAGAAATTCAGCTGATGCGTATTAAATTCATGTCAGAACTAGGAAACTAATGTAAGATGGGAGTGGTAACATGGATTATGTATCCGGTTATTTTTCCCATCTTCTTTTCCATTATACATCTTCCATTTTCCATCAAACATCTTCCATCTAACATTTTACATTTTCCATCACCCATCATCCATGCTTAACTACTTAGATAAAATAAAAAATACAGATTCAGGGAATTTCTTTTTAATGGCTGGTCCATGTGCTATTGAAGGCGAAGAAATCGCCATGCGTATTGCAGAGAAGATTATTACCATTACCGATAAACTTCAAATTCCTTATATTTTTAAAGGTTCTTACCGCAAGGCAAACAGGAGCAAAGGTAGTTCTTTTACAGGCATTGGCGACGAAAAGGCCTTAAGAATTTTAGAAAGGGTTGGCCGGGAATTTGGTGTGCCTACGGTAACCGATATTCACGAAAGTGACGAAGCGGCTATGGCAGCAGCTTATGTAGATGTGTTGCAGATTCCGGCGTTCTTATGTCGCCAAACTGATTTATTAATTGCAGCAGCCCAAACCGGTAAAGTAGTTAACGTTAAAAAAGGCCAGTTTTTATCGGCTGGTTCAATGAAATTTGCGGTAGAGAAAATTAAAGAAGCTGGTAATGATAAAGTGATTTTAACCGACAGGGGCAATACTTTTGGTTATCAGGATTTAATAGTAGATTATCGCGGTTTACCCGAAATGCAAAGTTTTGGCGTACCCGTGGTAATGGATTGTACGCATAGCTTGCAGCAACCCAATCAAAGCAGTGGCGTTACCGGTGGTAAACCCGAATTGATTTCGACCATTGCCAAAGCAGCCATTGCCGTTGGTGCCGATGGCCTGTTCATCGAAACACATCCCGATCCGGCTAATGCGAAATCAGATGGTGCCAATATGCTGCATTTAGATTTGCTGGAAGAAACTTTAACCAAATTGATCCGTATCAGACAAGCGATACTTTAATTGAAGATCGTCATCTCGACCGTAGCGGAGAGATCTGTATATAGATTTCTCCATTTCGCTTTGCTCCAGTCGAAATGACGACTATCTTAAAGCTATGGCGATGTGATTTCACGATTATTGTAATGCTGAATGCAATGAAGCATCTTTTGTAGATATGTTTCATTTGAGGGAGATTCTTCACTGCGTTCAGAATGACACGCTAGAATATTGATCTATCTGTTGGTGTCAACACCAACCGAAATAAAAACTTTATATGCTGTTTTAATCTCCATGCCAATGCTTTATTGCTTTCCTTCAGCCCTTATCAGGCGTGTGAGAACACTCACCTCTAGCAAATGTAGGCCGTCATTCCCGCGCAGGCGGGAATCTTAAAGCTATGGCGATGTGATTTCACGATTATTGTAATGCTGAATGCAATGAAGCATCTTTTGCAGAATGTGTTTCATTTGAGGGAGGTTCTTCTCTACCTTACCATTGACAGATATATAAAATAATCGTCATTGCGAGGAGGAACGACGAAGCAATCTTACAACGATCGCTAGTTGAAATTGAAGTATTGCTTACCCTCCCATAGTAGTAAGATTGCTTCTTGCCTCGCAATGACGACTCCGAAGGGACTCTCACTGGTATTGATTTTTATGCAATAAACTATTCCTCAGAATTACATTAAACCTTCGTAATCACGAAAGAGGTTCTTCTGTTATTTTTCCTGCCCAGTTCAGTTTTATTATCCGCAATTGGCTTGCTTGCGCCAAAGCCTTTAAAAGTCAGCCTTTTGGCATCAATCTGGTTTTTAATCAGGTAATCGTACACAGCATTGGCGCGGTTAAAAGATAATTTCTCGTTCAGTTTATCGTCGCCCACATTGTCTGTATGTCCTTGAATTTCGATATTAACCGATTCATTTTGGTGCAGAAACTCAATTAATAAATCGAGCTCACGGATGGAAGCGGGTAGGAGGTTAAATTTATTGGTGTCGAAAAAGATATTGCGAAGGGTTACGTTACCACCTTGTTTTATTTTTTCGATCTCTACCGTTATCTGGTAGGGTTTGTTAATGTCGGCGGCTTTGAGCTCGAAATTTTCTGAATAAAACAGGTAACCTTCAGCGTTTACATTAAACAGATAATCGCTTCCTATGGGCATTACCGCAAGGAATTCGCCCGTTTCAGGATCGGTATAATCATCAAAAACGGTTTTGTTGGTTTTAAGATCGATTACCTGAACGTTGCTTTCGATGGTTTTTTTAGTGTCTTTATCTCTTACTATGCCTTTAACGTAGGTAATTTTAGCAGGTCTGGCTTGCTCCGGAATGCCAAAACTGTAAATGTCCTGCGCACCAAAGCCATTCTTTAAATTAGACGAAAACAAGCCAAAATTTCCATCGGCGCTTACTACCAAACCACTTTCATCATCGAACGAATTAATGGGATAACCAATATTAACCGGTTTCTGCCATTTTCCGCTGTCATCCATGCGGCTGTAGTAAATATCCTTGTTGCCAAAACCCGGCCATCCATCTGAAGAGAAGTAGAGAGTTTTCCCATCTACATGTAAGAAAGGCGTATTTTCATCGTAAGCGGTATTAATATCCGGACCAAGGTTCACTGCTGGTCCCCACTTGGCGTCGTCGGTAATGGTGCTTTTCCAGATATCGTAACCACCAGACCCTCCGGGGCGGTTGCTGATGAAATACAAGGTTCTGCCATCCGGACTAATAGCGGGTTGCGATTCCCAATATTCGGAGTTTACCGGCTTACCCACATTGTAAGGCTCGCCCCAGTCTTTGCCTTCGCGGTGCGAAACGTAAATGTCGCACCTGCCTAAACCGTCGGGGCGGTTACAACCTGTAAAAAACAGGTATTTACCATCTGGCGAAATGGTTTGTGCACCTTCATTATAACGGGTGGTATTTATTTTGGCTGATAACGGCGTAGCGGAAGTCCAGGTATTGTTTTTAAACTGCGAAGTCCAGAAATCTTCGTTGCCATTAACCTGTCGGGTAAATATCAAGGTTTCGCCATCTGCAGTCAATGCAGGGAAATACTCAGCATCTGTTGTATTTACCCCTTCACCGAGATTGCTAGGCGAATATTTTACTGGTTTTTTAACCGCCGAAATGGCGAAATCGCAATCCAGTAAGTATTTCTTTGCTTTTTTAGCGCGATCGGATGAAGCATCGAGGGCTAAAAAGGTGTCGAAATCTTGTTTTGCCTTGGTGTAATCCTGCGTAGCAAATTCGGTTTCTGCCAGGCCAAAAATAACCTCCGGTTTTACGCTTTTATTAATGAGTATGGCTTTTTGATAAGCTCCTTTAGCTTCGGGATATTTCCGCTGGATTTTGTAAACCCCTGCCAGAACAATATAGGCATTTTGGAATAATGGATCGCTTTCAACAGCACTTTTCAATAACTGTTCAGCACCTGCAAAATCCTGCTTTTGGATTGCAGCACCTGCGTTCTCAAAAGAATTTTGTGCTTTTTTATTGCCCGAGCCTTGCGCAAATGCACAAAAGCTCAAAAAACTAAAACATAGGAACAGACAAAACCTCATACATTAACATTTGGTTATAAAGCTAATGTATTGTTTTTAAGGAATATTTAAAAATTTGTGTGTTTGTAAAGAAATTTCCCACTTTGGATTAGCCATCACATAGTCGATAATCATTGGTGTAATTTCCTTTGATTTTGACCATTCAGGCTGGAGATAAAGCTTACATCCCGGCGATACCATTGCTGCATATTCTTCGGCCCATTTAAAATCGCTTTTATTGAAAACAATTACTTTCAGCTCGTTGGCAAAAGGGGTAATGTCTGGCCTTGGCGCTTTAAATTTTTTGGGCGATAAACAAATCCAGTCCCAGTTGCCCGATAGCGGGTAGGCACCAGAAGTTTCGATAAAGGTTAGAATTCCTCTTTCTTTCAGCTTATTGGTCAGGTAATCGAGGTTGTAAATTAAAGGCTCACCACCGGTAATTACAACGGCTTTACCCGGAAAGCGGTCGGCATTTTCTACAATAACATCCGAAGCGGTTAGCGGGTGCATTTCGGCATCCCAGCTTTCTTTTACATCGCACCAGTGGCAACCCACATCGCAACCGCCCAAACGGATAAAATATGCCGCTTTGCCGGTGTTAAATCCTTCGCCCTGTATGGTGTAAAATTCTTCCATTAAAGGAAGTAATGTGCCGTCTTCTGGAATGTCTTGTTTCATTTTTGAGGATGCAAATATCTTAAAAAAATATGGGGAAGCAGTTCCTATTTCGAAATTTAATAGAAAGATGAAATAATACTGATATTTATTTGCCGTATTTTAGCTGTATGAAGTGGTTTAAAGCCTTAAATAACAATCAGATTCCCCGTGCCAACGACATTAAAACCATTTCGGTTGATGGCAAACAGATCTGTGTAATCAATAATGAAGACAAGCTTATCGCTACCCAATCACATTGTCCGCATGCAGGGGGGCATTTTAGCGGTGGCTGGTGTAAAAATGGTAATTTGATTTGTCCTATTCACCGTTACGAGTACAGCCTCGAAACCGGAAGAGGAGCAGAAGGGCAGGGAGATTATATTCGCATCTATCCAACCGAACTGAGGGAAGATGGCTTGTATATTGGCTTTGAAGAAAGCTGGTGGAGTAAACTTTGGGGGTGATTGGTTTATTAGTAGGTTAACTGGTTAATTGTTTAAATCGGTTAACTGGCTCCAAACTCCAAGCGCCCAACTCCAAACTGTTTTATGGATTAACTGGTTAATTGTTTGAATTGGTTAACTGGCTCCAAACTCCCAACTCCAAACTAAAACTTTTCGCTTTAGTCTTTAAGCTTTTACACTAAAAAAGCGATCCAAAAATGAACCGCTTTCCAGTATTTTTCGGGGATTGGGTTTTACCTTAAACCTTCCGCCTTATAACCTTCTACCTTTAAGAATATATCTCTTTCCTTGCCGATGCCAATGTATTCTTCAATAAACCTACAATGGTCATTAAACCTACGCCGCCTGGTACCGGAGTGATGTAAGATGATATTGGCGCAACATTGTCGAAATCGACATCGCCATACAATTTAAAGCCCGATTTGGTTTCAGTAGAATTTTCGCGGTTAATGCCCACATCGATAATAATGGCACCTGGTTTAACCATATCAGCTGTAACAAAGTTCTTTTTACCGATAGCTGCTATTACGATATCGGCCTGCAAAACCTGTTCTTTTAAATCTTTTGTACGCGAGTGGGTAAGTGTTACGGTACAGTTTCCCGGATTTGCATTACGGGCCATTAAAATACTCATTGGGCTACCCACAATATTACTGCGGCCAACCACAACGCAGTGCTTGCCGGTTGTATCGATATTGTATTCTTGTAACATGAGCAAAATACCGTAAGGCGTTGCCGGAATAAAGCATGGTAAATTGCGCATCATTCTGCCCAGGTTTACGGGGTGGAAACCATCTACATCCTTGCGGTAATCGATCTTTTCAGTTACTTTTTCAGGGTCGATGTGTTTAGGTAGCGGTAATTGAACAATTAAGCCATCTACATCATCATCCTGGTTAATTTCTTCAATTTTAGCCAGCAGTTCAGCTTCTGTAACCGAGTTGTCATAACGGTGAAGAGAAGATTTAAAACCTACCTTCTCACAGTTTTTCATCTTACTTGCCACATAAGTTTCGCTGCCACCATCGTTACCTACTAAAATGGCAACTAAATGCGGCTTGCGCCCTGTTTTATTCAAAAACTCAGCTGCTTCTTCGGCAATCTGAACTTTAACTTTTTCTGATACGTATTTACCGTCTAATAGTTTCATGTTTAAATATCGGGGTAGCAAGTGTAAAGTATCAAGATTTCAATTGCTTGCAACTTGATACTTTACACTTGATTCTATTTTTAGTCTAACTTCAAAACCGCCATAAATGCAGATTGTGGGATTTCTACGTTACCCACCTGGCGCATGCGTTTTTTACCTTTTTTCTGCTTCTCCAATAACTTACGTTTACGGGAAATATCACCACCATAACATTTCGCGGTTACATCTTTACGTAAAGCGCTCAATGTTTCGCGGGCAATAACTTTAGCACCGATAGAAGCCTGGATTTTAATTTCAAACTGCTGACGTGGGATCAGTTCCTTTAATTTCTCACAGATTTTCTTACCGAAATCGTAAGCGTTACTGCGGTGAATCAATGAAGATAATGCATCAACAGGTTCATCATTAATTAACATATCTAAACGAACCAAATCCGATTTACGGTAACCAACCTGATGATAATCGAAAGATGCATAACCTTTAGAAATGGTTTTCAGTTTATCATAAAAATCGAATACAATTTCGCCCATTGGCATTTCGAAAACCAATTCTACACGATCCGATGTTAAGTAGGATTGATTAACAATAATACCACGTTTTTGGATACAAAGCGACATTACCGGACCGACAAACTCAGCCTTGGTAATAATATTGGCTTTGATAAAAGGTTCTTCAACAGAATCCAGTTTGCTTGGGTCTGGTAAATCAGATGGGTTATTTACAACAATTTCGACACCTTTGGTTGTATGCGCAATGTACGATACGTTGGGGACTGTCGTAATTACCGTCATGTCGAATTCACGCTCTAAACGTTCCTGAATAATCTCCATGTGCAACATGCCCAGGAAACCACAACGGAAACCAAAGCCTAAAGCTGCAGAACTTTCCGGTTCGAAAACGATAGAAGCATCATTTAGCTGCAACTTGTGCATCGCTTCGCGTAATTCTTCAAAATCTTCGGTATCAACCGGGTAAATACCGGCAAATACCATTGGTTTAACTTCTTCAAAGCCTTGAATAGCACCCTCAGCCGGTCTGGCAACTGTTGTGATGGTATCACCAACTTTTACTTCTCGCGCTTCTTTAATGCCGGAAATAATATAGCCCACATCACCAGTTTTAACCACATTCCGTGGAGCCATATCCAGTTTCAAAATACCAACTTCATCAGCCAGATATTCTTTACCTGTATTGATGAACTTTACTTTGTCGCCTTTTTTAATTTCGCCGTTTACTACTTTATAATAAGCAATGATTCCTCTGAATGAATTAAATACAGAGTCGAAAATTAATGCCTGTAATGGAGCTTCAGCATCACCAACAGGAGCTGGAACTCTGTCTACAATTGCTTGTAAAATTTCAGGGATTCCCATTCCGGTTTTACCAGAAGCAGGAATAATATCATCACGGTCGCAACCTATTAAATCAATTATCTGGTCTTTAACCTCTTCAGGCATTGCGCCCGGTAAATCCATTTTATTTAAAATCGGGATAATTTCAAGGTCGTGCTCTAAAGCCAGGTATAAGTTCGAAATGGTTTGGGCCTGTATACCTTGCGAAGCATCAACGATCAGCAAAGCGCCTTCGCAGGCAGCAATTGAACGTGAAACCTCGTAAGAAAAATCTACGTGCCCAGGTGTGTCGATCAGGTTAAAAACATATTCTTCACCACCAACTTTATAGTTCATTTGTATGGCATGACTTTTAATTGTAATGCCCCGCTCGCGCTCCAAATCCATATTATCGAGCAATTGCGCCTGCGCTTCACGCTGCGAAATCGTCGCTGTATATTCTAATAACCTATCAGCCAGGGTACTTTTACCATGGTCGATGTGTGCAATAATGCAAAAATTACGTATATGCTTCATCTTTGCGCAAAGATATGTTTTTTAATGGAAAATGTAAGAGGGAAAATGGAATGCTGTGATGGCTGAATTTTTATTGTTTTGGAAAGCAAAAACAGTGGTTCTTCGGCTGTGTTAGCTTTCTTAAACTTTATCCTGACTTTATTTTCAATGCTCTTCCAACGTGAAGTCGGAAGCTGCATTAATTACTGATAAACAGGATAAACACAGATAACATTGGTCGATCTGTGTTTATCCTCTTTAATAAACTAAACCTTGATTTTCTTCCACTTGCCTTTTTTAAACAGGATGTATGCAGCTACAGCGATACCTGCTTCGGCGGTTGGTATTGCTATAAATACGCCTGTTGGTCCCATTTCTAAAAACCTGGCCAAAAAGTAGGCTAAAGGAATCTGGAAAAGCCAAAAAGCAAAAACATTAATTTTGGTAGGTGTCCAGGTGTCGCCGGCACCATTAAACGCACTGCTAAAAACCATGGCTGCACCGTAAATAACAAAACCAATACTTAAAATTTTAAGCGCTTTACTGGCAACGGTAATCACTTGCATATCGGCTGTAAAAAACGCTGCAAACAAATGGCCACAGGTTAAAAACAATACACTCACCACAGCCATGAAAATTATAATGTATTTTAAGGTTTGGAAAACAGATTTTTCAGCACGGTCTATATGTCCGGCACCTAAATTCTGCCCAACCAGGGTGGCAGCAGCATTGCTTAAACCCCAGGCTGGTAGCATAAAGAACATCATTAAGCGCAGAGCGGTTTGGTAACCTGCCGAGCCTGTATCGCCACCTGTAGTGGCCACCAGTTCAGCCAAAAACACCCAGCTGCAACTCGCAATTACAAACTGGAAAATGGCCGGTGCCGCAATTTTTACAATGGCTTTAATCTGCTCCCAATCGGGAATAAAATGACTGATGCTGATTTTTAATGCATTTTTACCGTTAAAAAGGTTGTAAACCTGGTAGGTTACACCCAAACCCCGACCAATGGTAGTGGCAATAGCAGCACCGGTTAAACCAAATGCAGGTATCGGGCCAAAACCGTTGATGAAAACAGGGCAGAGAATAATGTTGGCAATATTTGCGATCCATAAACTTCGCATGGCTATGGCGGCATTTCCGGCACCCCTGAAAATACCATTAATTAGAAACAGCAAAACAATAATGATGCTACCGCCCATCATAATGCGCACAAATGACGTACCGTGGTCGGCGGTTACTGTAGTTGCGCCCATCAGCAATAAAATATCGCGGGCATAAATTAAGCCTAAAATACTGATAATGAGGTTAACGCTTACGGCAATTAAAATAGTTTGCATACCTGCCTTTGAAGCAGCTTCAGGGTTTTTCTCACCTATTCTGCGGGCTACAACAGCCGTAGCGGCCATACTTAAACCGATAGCCAGCGAATAAATAATAGTTAATACAGATTCTGTTAAACCAACGGTTTGTATCGCGTTACTGCTATTTTCCAAATGGCCAACAAAATATAAATCAACCAGTGCGAAAACAGATTCCATGGCCATTTCAAGCATCATGGGGATTGCCAGTAAAATAATGGCCCTTTTGATACTAATAGCTGTTAGGTCGACCTCGTGGCCCTTTATAGCCTGCACGAGCAGCTCGAAAAAAGAAGATAGTTTGCCCTTTGTCTTTATGGACTGTGACATATAATAAAGTTAAAATGTAATGAATAAACCAAATGATACGCATTACGCGCACATACCTAAAATTAAAATCGGAGGGAATCCTCGGTATTTAGAACCTCAAACGGATTGCAGATACTATCATGGTACTGGTCTTTTTGATAGATCAAAGATAAAGAAAAATTCTAAACGTCAAATTTTGAGGACGATTATTTTAGTTGGTGGTTAATTTTGCCATGGAGGCACGGAACTCACGGATTAATATTTTGATCAAAACGCCTGCATAACTAATTTATACACTAATCCATACGGCTCACAGACCATTGGTTTAACTTTAAAAGTTCTGATGGTTAATCTGTGCAACTAATTTATACACTAATTCATAATCTACGGTTCACAGACAGTTGGTTTAACTTTAAAAGTTCTGATGGTTAATTTGCCACGGAGTCACGGAACTCACGGATTGATATCTTCAAGCAAATGATCTGGGTAATCCAATAAAGCTTTAAATACTGTAAGCTTTGATCATTTCCTCAGTAACCTTAGTGCCTCTGTTGGTATTCAGGTCAATTAATACGTAGTCAAAAATGCCATCAGAAGCTACCTTGCCGGTTTTTTTGTTAATGATTTCGAACTGCACTGAGCAACCTTTTTCGTGCATGGTTAAAATTCCCGTGCGGATCAGCATCAAATCGTTCATCAACAGGGGGCGCTTGAAATTGATATCAACGCGGCTTACCACCCAGCCTAAGCCTAATTTGGTGAAATGTTCCCAAGGCATTCCGTAAAATTTTTCCATCTGCTCGTAACGTGCAGCCAATACATAATCCAAATATTTACTGTTGTGCACATGGTTAAACATGTCTATATCATCCGGACGTACGCGCAATTCGCTTTCAAAGATGCTGTATTGATTCTTTTCCAAGGGTAAATGTTTTGTGCAAAAGTATACAATTGTATATTTTTATTGCTCTTTTTTCGTATTTTTGATAGATGGGCAGGTTAAAGCTATATGACACAAGTATTCCACGCGAAACAATTGTTGAAGCGCGTGAAAGTGTTTATCTAAACCGAACCTCCGTACATAGCTTCTTTGCTGTGTTGCAGCTCAACCACATTTCTGTTGCCATGAATGGTGGTAAGCCTTTAAAATCGCCTCAAGGCAAAGGGTTAGTGATCCGCAAACCGACCGTATAATTTTCTTCTATGTCTTTTGATAAAGAAAATCCTGAAATGCTTTTGTTGTTGGCGACATTTGGGCAGTTTAACGTTAATTATTTGATTGTTGGTGGTTTTGCCGTTAACCGATACGGTTATAATCGCACTACCGGTGATAGATATCTATCTTAAAGACACAAAAGATAACAGGCAGAATCTGATTTATGCACTTGATAAAATGGGATATGGCAGATACGATATGTTATTGGATGTGCCTATTATTGCTGGCTACTGTGAAGTTTTAATGGATGATGGTATGTATGCAGATTTAATGACCGATATTCCAGGGTTAGATAAGACTAAGTTTGATGAATACTTTGAAATGGCTACAGTAGACGAAATCAATGGTGTTAAAGTGAGGTTTCTGCACTATAATCACTTATTGATAATAAAAGAGCAACGAATAGACCGAAAGATCAACTTGATGTTTTAGAGTTGGAACGCATTAATAAGCGAAATTAAGTTTCTTGCTTTGCCTTAAGTTTTCTAAACCCGACATAGTAGGTGTTCTTTTACAAACCTTATGGGTTTCTCCAGCTAAGTTGCAGATTCAAAACCATAAATTTAAATAAAAGATCATGGAAAGGCCGGGAGTGTATCGACCGATTTAAAAAAACGGAGATTGATTTAATAAAATTAATTTATTTCCTTCGGCCCGGATTTATCATTACTCATAAACCTCCATTCTTGTTCATAAAGCGATTTATATTGAACCATAATTTTAATATCAGACTTTTCGACCAATGGCCCCAGGTATTCATCATCTATTTTGATTAAACTTAATTTTTCGCCAACAGGTAGCACTTCATTTTTCCATAAATTTGTAAGCATTACCGCTTTTGTTGAATCTAGTTTGTGATCGGTTTTTATTTGTTTAAGAATTTCGGCTATGTTTTGATAAGGCTTAGACTTATAATAAAATGCATAATCGGATACAATTGCTGGACCTAAACCTTGGTTAGCAATCAGAAGCTCGTAATGATAGGATTGGTCTTTAGCGTTTGTTTTATCAGAAAAGCTGTTAGAATAGCTTATTAATAATGGTTTTACTGATGCATATTGCTGAATTCGTTGTAATCTGGTTTGGTATAATGTTATAATTATTGCGCAAATACTTGTTACAACTGCACATACTCCAACAACGGTATTTAATGATAATTTGGGATCTTTGCTAACTTTCGGTTTTTGCATTTTGGGGTATTAATGGTGTCTAAGTCCTAAAATAGAAAAACTTCAGGATTCATTCTCATTAACGATTAAATATTTACGCTAATAATCAGGGGATTAAGAACTAAAAGAGTATCTGCACTGTCATTTGCTTTTAACCAAAAATAGCTTTATCTTTGCGCCACAATTAATTAATTTATTGCTTTAATATTATTCAAGAAATGTATTTAAGTCCAGAAAAGAAAGCCGAAATCTTTAAACAACACGGCGAAGTAGAAACCAACACTGGTTCTGCAGAAGGTCAGGTAGCGTTATTTACATACCGTATTGCGCACTTAACAGAACACTTAAAGAAAAATCGTAAAGATTTCTCTACACAGTTGTCACTTCAAAAATTGGTAGGTAAACGCCGCGGTATTTTGGCTTACCTATACAAAAAAGATATTGAGCGCTATCGTGCTATCATCAAAACTCTTCAGTTGCGTGATATCATTAAACAAAAATAAGCGCAAGTTTATCAGAAAAGCCATTCTTTAGGGGATGGCTTTTTACTTTACTGCAAAAAAAATAGCAGGGGATTATCATAGATAGATTTTTTAATTCTATCTTCGTTTGCAAAAACAAAAACATATATAAACAACGGTGTGTAGAAAGAGGAAAACACACCATAATTCTATTTAAATGAATGTAATAAAAAAATCGTTCGACTTGGGCGATGGCAGAATTGTAGAAATTGAAACTGGTAAACTGGCTAAACAAGCTGACGGTTCGGTAGTAGTAAAAATGGGCGATACCATGTTGTTAGCAACAGTAGTATCAACAGTTGGTGCTAAACCAGGTACTGATTTTTTACCTTTATCGGTTGATTATCAGGAAAAATATGCGGCTACAGGTCGTATTCCGGGAGGCTTTTTACGTCGTGAGGCAAGATTATCTGATTACGAGGTTTTAATCTCTCGTTTGGTTGACAGGGCTTTACGTCCAATGTTCCCTTCAGATTATCACGCTGATACACAAGTGATGATTTCATTAATTTCTGCTGATAAAAATATCATGCCTGATTGCTTAGCTGGTTTAGCTGCATCGGCTGCATTATCAGTTTCAGATATTCCTTTCAACGGTCCGATTTCTGAAGTACGTGTTGCTAAAATCGATGGTAAATTGGTAATCAATCCATATGCCAGTGATTTAGAGCGCGCAACTTTAGAGTTTATGGTTGCTGGTTCGGCTAACGATATCGGTATGGTTGAGGGTGAGTGCGACGAGATTCAGGAAGATGAAATGGTTGAGGCATTGAAATTTGCACACGATGCAATTAAAAAACAATGTGCTATCCAGATTGAATTAACTGAAGCTACAGGTAAAACTGTAAAACGCGAGTACAACCACGAAGACCACGATGCTGATTTAAAAGCAAAAGTTTATGCCGATACTTACGATAAAGTATATGCATTAGCAAAATCTGGTTCGAACAAAGATGAACGTAAAGTTGGCTTCACTGCAATTATTAACGAATTCTTCGAAGCAATGCCAGAAGATACTGCTGATTTAACTAAAGCAATGGCTAAACATTATTACCATGATGTTCAGTACGATGCGATCAGAAATCTATTGTTAGATGAAGGTATCCGTTTAGATGGCCGTAAAACAACTGAGATCCGTCCAATTTGGAGTGAAGTAGGTTATTTACCTGCAGCACACGGTTCGGCTGTATTTACACGTGGCGAAACACAATCTTTAACCACCGTTACATTAGGTAGTAAAGATGATGAGCAAATGATTGATGGTGCTTTCTTTAATGGTTACCAAAAATTCTTATTGCACTATAACTTCCCTGGTTTTTCAACTGGTGAGGTAAGACCAAACAGAGGTGCAGGTCGCCGCGAAATTGGTCACGGTGCATTAGCACAACGCTCTTTGAAAAAAGTATTGCCACAAGGTGAGGCAAATCCTTATACTATCCGTGTTGTTTCTGATATTTTAGAATCAAACGGTTCGTCGTCAATGGCAACAGTTTGTGCGGGTACATTAGCATTAATGGATGCCGGTATTAAAATTAAATCTCCGGTTTCAGGTATCGCAATGGGTTTAATTACCGACGAGAAAACTGGTAAATATGCTATCCTTTCTGATATCTTAGGTGACGAAGATCACTTAGGTGATATGGACTTTAAAGTAACTGGTACCGAAAATGGTATTGTTGCTTGTCAAATGGACTTAAAAATCAATGGTTTATCGTACGAAGTTTTAACTAAAGCTTTATTGCAGGCTAAAGAAGGTCGTTTACACATCTTAAACGAGATGAAGAAAACCATCAGCCAGCCGAATGAGGATTACAAGCCACATGCTCCACGTATTGTTTCTTTAACTATTGATAAAGAATTTATTGGTGCAATTATCGGCCCTGGAGGTAAAATTATTCAGGAAATGCAACGCGAAACCGGCGCATCTATCTCTATCGAAGAAGTTGATGGAAAAGGTATTGTTGAGGTATTTGCTGATAATAAAGCATCAATTGATGCAGCAGTTACCCGTATCCGTAACATTGTAGCTAAACCAGAAATTGGCGAAATTTACCAGGGTAAAGTAAAATCAATTATGCCTTTCGGAGCATTTGTTGAAGTAATGCCAGGTAAAGATGGTTTATTACACATCTCTGAAATTTCGTGGGAGCGTTTAGAAACCATGGATGGTGTGTTAAAAGAAGGTGATAAAATCGAGGTTAAATTATTAGACATCGATAAACAAGGTAAAATGAAACTTTCACGTAAAGTTTTATTACCAAGACCTGAAAAACCAGCTGCACCAAAAGCTTAATTAGGTAAATGTCATGCTGAACTTGTTTCAGCATCTCAATAACGAAAACCCTTTCAGTTAGCTGAAAGGGTTTTTTGTTTGATGCAATATCAGATTTCCTTTTAAAGTAAATCTTTACCATTTACCAATATATCTTCTTGCTTCTCACTAAAAACTTTCATGGTTCTTTTGTAACTTGCAATATTGCTACGAAAAAGGAAATTCTTACCAATTCGTCATGCTGATCCGATAGTTATCGGATTTATTTCAGCATCTTACCTGTTATTAAGACCCTGAAATAAATTCAGAGTGACGATTGCTTTTAGACTTTGCTTATGCAATATGAAAGCGATTTATTCGCATTATTGAAAGGATTAATACCTAAATATGAAATACATTATAGCCCCATCCATACTTTCGGCCGATTTTGGCAATTTGCAACGCGATATTGAAATAATTAACCAGAGTGAAGCCGATTGGTTTCATGTGGATGTGATGGATGGTGTTTTTGTTCCGAATATATCTTTTGGTTTTCCGATCATGGCTGCTGTTAAAAAACATGCAACCAAAGCCCTTGATGTTCATTTAATGATTGTGGAACCCGATAAATACATTGGTGATTTTGCAAAAGCAGGAGCAGACCGCATTACGGTTCATTACGAAGCCTGCACACACTTGCACCGTAGCATTCAATTGATAAAGGCATCAGGCTGTAAAGCGGGGGTGGCTTTAAATCCACATACACCAGTTACTTTATTGCAGGATGTAATTGAAGACCTGGACCTGGTGCTGATTATGTCTGTTAACCCCGGTTTTGGCGGTCAGGCTTTTATTCACAACACCTATAAAAAAATACAGGATCTGAAAGCATTGATTAAAGGCATTAATGACGATTTAATTATTGAGGTAGATGGTGGGGTAGGTTTGCAGAATATAGCTGCACTGGTATCTGCAGGTGCCAATGCTTTTGTAGCAGGAAATGCAATTTTTGCCACTGAAAGCCCTACAGCAACCATTTCTGAGATGAAACAATTAACCCATAATAGTGTGAGTATTTAATAGTTTTATTGCTAAATTGTTCTGATGATAATGAGTATTTTTTGCAGCAATAAATGCTGATACTTTTTATTGCCAAACAAATACCTGTTGATACTAAAAATGCTCAAATTACGGCTGCTCTTTCTACTTATCATTGCCGGTTGCGGTTTAGCTGTTGCCCAACCACTGGTTAGGGTTTCGGGGATCGTGCAAAATGAAGAAAAGCTTCCGCTGGCGCAAGTTACCGTTATCGTATTAGGACAGGCACAATCAACTGTAACCGATGAATTTGGTGTATATACCATTTATTCAAAATCCAAATCCTTTAGTATTAAATATTCCCTCTTGGGTTATCAGCCCCAAACCATCAAATTTAACGAACGCTCTGGGGCAAGGATATTGCAAAAAGTTAATCTGGTAGCCAATATTAATGAATTGGAGCAGGTAAACATTACCAATAAGCAAAATCAGCTTAGCAACGCTACCACCATAAACGTTGCCGATATCGGTGCCATGCCCTTGGTTTCGGGTAATTTTGAAACGATGCTTAAAACCTTACCGGGGGTATCTACCAATAATGAGTTAAGTGCACAGTACAGCGTTCGTGGTGGTAATTTTGACGAGAATTTAATTTACATCAATGATGTAGAAATTAACCGGCCTGTACTGATCCGCAACGGCCAGCAGGAAGGGCTTAGTTTTATCAATTCCGATCTGGTTAGTAAAGCAAAGTTCTCTGCGGGTGGTTTTGAGGCAAGGTATGGCGATAAGCTCTCGTCCATTTTGGATATCAGATATGATAAACCAGATAGTAATCAAACCATATTAAGCACCAGTCTTTTAAATACCTCTTTAAGTACAAAACGGGTATTTAAGAATAGTTTTTTACTTGCTGGTTTGCGGTACAAAAACAATACGAGTGTTTTAATTAAGCAGGATGAAAAGGGAAGTTACAATCCCAATTATGCTGATGCACAGGTACTATATCAGTACGATTTTTCGCCCAAATTTAACCTCAGTTTTTTAAGTAATTTGAATATTGGCCAGTTTAAACTAGTGCCTACCAACCGCGAAACCCAGTTTGGTACTTTAAGCACCACATTGAAGTTAAATGTAGATTATACCGGGCAGGAGATAGATGATTACCAAACTTTTGGCAGCGCCCTTACAGCAACCTACTCGCCGAGACCAAATTTAGTGGTTAAATTTATAAACAGTTATTTTAATACGATTGAGCGAGAACGTTTCGATATTAACGGAAGCTACGTTTTTGCAGAAGTAGACAATAGCTTTTCGGGCGAAAATTTTGGCCCGGTTAGTAAAAACAGGGGCATAGGTAGTTATTATAATTATGGTCATAACAGTTTAAATACCCAGGTTTTTGCCTCGGAAATAAAAGTTGATCAGAATTTTAACAGCCATGTTTTTTCATGGGGACTTAAATTTGATCAGTCTAAGTATAATGATCAGTTGAATGAATACAACTATACCGATTCTGCAGGTTTTATTTTGCCTAATAATGGTAAAAGCATTGTAATGCAGAATGTAATTAACGTTAAGAATAACCTCGATATCAAAAACTACAGTGCCTATATTCAGGATAGTTACTCGCTTTCCAGCTCGGCTGAGCTGCAGCTGGGGGCACGCGCTACTTACAGTTCTTTAAGTAAACAACTATTAATCAGTCCGAGGATGCTGATTGCTTACCGGCCTAACTCTAACAATAAAATTTTAAGGTTTACTGCTGGCGTTTACAAACAGCCGCCATCATACCGTACCATCCGCAATTTCTCGGGTGTTTTAAATATCGATCAGAAAGCACAAAGTTCTTACAATACTTCTTTGGGTTATGAGTACGCCTTCGATGCCTTTGGCACCCGCTTAAAATTTACTTCTGAAGCTTATTTTAAATATTCCGACCGGTTAATTCCTTACAAAATTGATAATTTAAGGATAAAGTACCTCGCAAATGAAATATCGAAAGGCTATGCCTATGGTGCCGATTTTAGTATAGGAGGGGAGTTTGTGAAAGACCTGGTTTCTTATTTCAGGATGTCGGTGATGCATGCCAATGAAGATATTATCGGTGATAGTTATGTGCAAAACGGTACCACCATTTATCCGGGTTATCTAAAACGACCAACAGATCAGCGTTTAAATTTCTCTATTTTCTTTCAGGATAGGCTGTTAAACAGTCCGACTTATAAGGTACACTTAAATGCACTTTATGGTTCGCGCTTACCTATTGGCCCTTCGCAAACGCCCAGGTATTCTGACCAGTTTTTTGTTCCATCTTATAAACGTGTAGATATTGGTTTTTCAAAAGATTTCCTCGATGATGCGGCCCTGCACAAACCGAAATTTTTAGACCGTAATTTCAGTTCGGTGATTCTTTTTTTCGAGGTTTTTAACCTGCTCAATATTAATAATACGGTTTCTTACTTGTGGCTAAAAGATGTAGATAATGTGCAGTACGCCATTCCGAATTATTTAACAGGCAGGCAGTTCAATTTAAAGCTGATTGTTAAACTGAAAAATAATTGAATAAGTGAGCTGTTCCTTCAAAACAAGTGATTGAAGCGACCTTGTAGCTCAAAATCTGCTGAAAAAATCAAACCATTTAAGCTCAAAAAACAGCTTTTGTATTGTATTGGTTCAGTGTTTTTATCAGGTTACAGATCTTATTGCAAAAACTGCAACAAAAACATCAATTTCAGTCTTTTTTTTAACAATATTTAATTTTTTATAATACGATTTTGTGGGCATAACTGCTTTAAAAATTTTACATTTACGCCTATAAAACATTATATAATAAGATGAAGCATAATTTTGGCGCAGGCCCTTGTATTTTACCTCAAGAAGTGTTTAAACAAGCAGCTCAGGCTGTTTTAGATTTTAACGATGGATTATCGATTTTAGAGATTTCGCACAGAACAACCGAGTTTGAGGCAGTTGTTGCAGAAGCTGATAAATTGGTAAAGGAATTATTAAATGTGCCATCGGGATATTCCGTTTTATTTTTACAGGGAGGTGCAAGTTTACAGTTTGCAATGGTGCCAATGAACCTATTGGGCGATGGACAAACTGCAAGTTATTTAGATTCTGGTGTTTGGGCCAGCAAGGCTTTAAAGGAAGCTAAATTAGTGGGTAATGTAAATGTAGTGGCTTCTTCGAAAGATGCTAATTATACCTTTATTCCGAAAGATTTCGAGATTCCGGCTGATAGTGCTTATTTCCACTACACTTCGAACAATACCATTTACGGTACTGAACTTTTCGAAACCCCTAAAACCACTGTTCCGGTAGTTTGCGATATGTCATCTGATATCATGAGCCGTGTGATTGATGTTTCACAGTTCGATTTAATTTATGCTGGTGCACAAAAAAATGTGGGTCCGGCAGGATTAACCATTGTGATTGTTAAGGACGAAATTTTAAACAAAATCGACCGTAAAATCCCATCAATGCTGAACTATCAGTCTCATATCGATAATGGTTCGATGTACAATACCCCACCGGTTTTCTCTATCTACGTTGCTTTATTAAACCTGCGTTGGTTAAAATCAAAAGGTGGTGTTGCTGAAATCGAAAGAGAGAACAAGCAAAAAGCCGAAGCACTTTACAGAGAGATTGATCGTAATCCATTGTTTAAAGGTACTTGTGCATTGGAAGACCGTTCTAAAATGAATATTTGTTTCGTGATGGAAAATGCCGAACTGGAAAAACCATTCCTGAAATATGCCGAAGAGCAAGGTATTGTAGGTATTAAAGGCCACAGAAGCGTTGGTGGTTTCCGCGCATCGATGTACAATGCTTTACCAATTACAAGTGTACACGCTTTAATTGATGCCATGCAGGCATTTGAGGAACAACAGGCAAAAGTAAATTAATTTAAATTGTAACCACAGATGATCGCTGCGATTATTTAATCGATGTAATCTCTCAATCTGTGTAATCATATATAACAATGTTTAAAATATTAGCAAACGACGGAATTGATCCGATCGGAAAAGAATTATTAGAAAAAGCAGGTTTCCAGGTAGATACCGAAACTATTGCACAAGATCAACTGGCTGAAGCTTTAAAAAACTATGATGCGATTACAGTTCGTAGCGCTACAAAAGTTAGAAAAGAGCTGATTGATGCCGTGCCAAATATTAAATTAATTGGTAGAGGTGGTGTAGGCATGGATAATATCGATGTAGAATACGCACGCAGCCAGGGTATTGCGGTTGTAAATACTCCTGCAGCTTCTTCTTTATCGGTAGCAGAACTGGTATTTTCTCACTTATTTACCGGCATCAGGTTTTTACAGGATGCTAACCGTAAAATGCCTGTTGAAGGTTCAAGCCAGTTTAATAACCTTAAAAAAGCTTATGCAAAAGGAACTGAATTAAGTGGTAAAACCATTGGTATTATCGGTTTCGGTCGTATTGGCCGTGCAACAGCTAAAGTTGCTTTAGGTTTAGGCATGAATGTTTTGGCTTACGATTTATATCCAACTGAAACTGAAATTACTTTAGATTTCCAGGGCGGTCAATCTGTAAGTATTCCAATTAAAACTGTCTCTTTAGACGAAGTAATTACCGGAAGTGATTTCTTAAGCTTACATACACCATTTGCGGATAAGCCGATCTTAGGCGCTGAAGAGTTTGCTAAAGTGAAAAAAGGTGTTGGTATTGTAAACTGCTCACGCGGTGGAACAATAGATGAGCCTGCTTTAATTGAGGCATTAAACTCAGGTAAAGTTTCTTTCGCCGGTTTAGATGTTTTCGATAACGAACCTACACCACTGGCTGAAATTTTAACACACCCTAAAATCTCGTTAACACCGCACATAGGTGCATCAACAAATGAAGCTCAGGAGCGTATTGGTTCTGAATTGGCTACGTTGATTATCGAGCACTTTAAGAAATAATCTATAGCAGACCTTGCAGGTTTTTAAAACCTGTAAGGTCTTTTTAATCCAGCGCTTTTAATAAAGCCCAGTAGCGATAACCTAAAATCGCCTTTTGCCACGTGCGCAGCTTGTTCGGATCTTTTTTATACAAACTGGGTAAAACAGCATTATTAATTTTAACCAGGATTTTAAACAGCGCTTTTTTCATACTTTCTATATTGCTGTAGTTTTTTATTAAAGAAATAGAAGCCGCCAGCCATTACCAAAATTAAAAATACCACAAGGTAATTAACCAGGTTTTTACCTTTATCCCTTTTGTCGGCAGCTAACTTTAACTGCTCATTCTGATCCTGTAATTTTTTGATGGTTTGCATGTAGCGCTGTATGCGCTCTTCTGATTGATCAGAAACGGCTATTTTCTGCTGGTTCTGAAGATCTTTGTAATCCATCAGTACCTTAAGCTCGGTAAAAATATGATTATCGGTTAAAACAACCTGACGCAGAATCTCGTTTGAGTTTTTAATGTCACGCTTGGTTTGCCAGCCAAAAATCCCTGTACGCTGGTTCAGGCTTTCATCGTACTGACCAAACTTAGCACTTCGTTCGGCCAATAGTGAATTTATTTTGGCGCGTTGGGCAGCATAGGCTGTGGTATCTTGTTGAGCAAAAAGCTGAAGATTGGATAAGAGGACAAAAAGTAGGTAAAAATATTTCTTCATCTGCTATAAACGTGAAAAAGAGTGAACTTGTTTTATTTTCCTAAAGATGCGTTAAATGAGCTTTAGTCTTTCCGCTTTAGCGTTTATGCTTTTGCCTCTCAGTTTCCGTCTTTATGCTTTCAGCTTCTAACCAGCCTTCGAATGAAACTCCACCCTTACAATATCGCCCAGGTGTAAGCCTAACAAACCACTGGCTTTACCTTTATTAATGGCAATTTCGAGGTGATTACTAATACCAAAGAGGCAAAGTTTTTCGCCTTCCTGTACTTCGTTGTAATGCCAGCTCAATTGGGTAATGGTTTCGCTTTTTCTAAAGTGCAATGTAAAATCGCGGTTTTTCTGTATGCGGGTAAAGAGATCTTTGGTAATGTTGGTAATTACGTTGCAGAAAGTATCGATATAAACTACACTTCCACGAATCACATCTTTCTCAATAACAGGGTGTAAAAGCATTTTTTGCTCAATCTCTGCTACAGGTAAACCGATATCTTTTAGCTTGCCACCTTTAGCCAGGTGTGTGGCAGCTTTTACAAAAATATCAACCAGAGGAAAGTGGAGGTATTTCAAATCCTGCATAATATTCAGCTCTACCACATCTTCCGGATGTTCATCAAAAAGCAGGGAGAAAATACCATTATCGGCACCTACAAAATAATGATCGCGGTGCTTTACAGCTATGTATTTCGTGTTTTCGCTATACACAGAATCGATGCCGATTAAGTGTACCGTATTTTTTGGGAAATAGGGATAAGCATTCTTTAAAACGAAAGCCGCGTATGAAATATTGAACGAAGGAACATCGTGGGTAATATCAATTAAATTAACATTAGGCATAAGACTCAGCAGACTACCTTTTAGTGCACTCTGGTAAAAATCTTTTGAACCTAAATCTGTTGTTAAAGTAATTATCCCCATTAAAAATTCATTATTATTGCTTATTCTTGTGTACAGGCCTAAGCGTCTGCAAATATTCAAATTTTAATTAATATACCCCGATAACTTTTTAAAATACTACAGTTTGAACGAATTAAAATTAACTCTGGATACCGTAAATCCTGCTCACTTTTGGGGGCCGAATAATGAGAATTACGAAATGATTAAAGGTGCTTTCGCGAAGTTGAAACTTGTAGCGAGGGGAAGTGATGTTAAGGTTCTCGGTGATGAACAGGAACTTAAGTCTTTTGAAGAGAAGTTTAACCAGCTGATCGCCCATCTCGAAAAATATAGTTCGCTAACCAATAACGATGTAGAATCGATACTGGGAGCGAAAGCAACAAATCTGGCAAAAAAAGATGCCGAACAGCCAACCGGTGGTGGCGGAGAAGTGATTGTTTTCGGTACAAACGGCTTATTGGTTAAGGCCAGAACAGCTAACCAGCGCAAAATGGTGAGCAGTATTGCCAAAAATGATATTCTATTTGCCATTGGCCCTGCCGGAACGGGAAAGACCTATACTGCAGTTGCTTTAGCGGTAAGGGCATTGAAAAATAAAGAAATTAAGCGTATCATTTTAACCAGACCTGCTGTAGAAGCAGGAGAGAACCTCGGCTTCCTTCCGGGCGATTTAAAAGAAAAGATCGATCCATATTTACGTCCGCTTTACGATGCGTTGGACGATATGATCCCCGCTGAAAAGCTGAAATTTTATATCGAAAACCGCACGATAGAGATTGCTCCTTTGGCATTTATGCGTGGCCGTACGCTTGATAATTGCTTTGTAATATTGGATGAGGCCCAAAACGCCACCGATATGCAGTTAAAAATGTTTTTAACCCGTATGGGCCCGACTGCTAAATTTATCGTTACCGGCGACGTTACCCAGGTCGATTTACCAAAGAAACAGATGTCGGGCTTGTTTAATGGCTTAAGGATATTAGAAGACATTAAAGGCATTGATATTATTTATTTAAGCGGAGAGGATGTCGTTCGCCATAAACTGGTTAAAGATATCCTGAAAGCTTATGGTGATATTCAGTAAACGGATGATGTAAGATGGATGATGTAAGATGGATGATGTAAAATGTAGGATGTTAAAGCCTTCAAAAACCATTTCCATATTACATCATCCATCTGACATTATTATTCGGTTTTTTTAGTAAATTATATCTTCGGACTTCTAACCCCAGTATTCGGACTTTCCATCTTTTTTCCTATTTTTACCCCCTCATGAAAGCACTTAAAGAAACCCATTTTAATTTTCCAAATCAGAGCAATTTTTACAAAGGTAAAGTTCGCGATGTGTATACTATAGCTGATCAGTTTATGGTAATGGTGGTGTCAGATCGCATTTCTGCATTTGATGTGGTATTGCCAGAGGCTATTCCGTTCAAAGGACAGGTGTTAAATCAGATCGCAGCCAAGTTTTTAGCCGCTACACAAGATATTGTACCCAATTGGGTTTTAGCAGTGCCAGATCCGATGGTAACTATTGGCCGCATTTGCGAGCCTTTTAAGGTAGAAATGGTAATCAGGGGTTATTTAGCTGGTCACGCATGGCGCGAATACAGTGCTGGTAAACGTTCTGTTTGTGGTGTTTCTTTGCCTGATGGTTTAAAAGAGAACGATAAATTGCCTCAACCAATTATCACCCCAACTACAAAAGCAGCTGTTGGCCACGATGAAGACATTTCGAAAGAAGATATTTTAGCCAAGGGAATTGTTTCTTTAAGCGATTACGAGCAATTAGAACAATATACTTACGCACTTTACCAGCGTGGAACTGAGATCGCTGCAAAAAGCGGATTGATTTTGGTAGATACGAAATATGAATTCGGTAAGGCAGATGGCGTAATTTACTTGATTGATGAAATCCATACACCTGATTCATCACGTTATTTTTATGCAGAAGGATATCAGGAACGCCAGGATAATAATGAGCCACAAAAACAGCTTTCGAAAGAATTTGTGCGCAAATGGTTAATCGAAAACGGCTTTCAGGGTAAAGACGGGCAGGTAGTGCCAGAAATGACTCCGGAAATTGTAAACTCTATTTCGGAGCGTTACATCGAACTTTACGAAAAGATTGTAGGTGAGACCTTTATAAAAGCAGATGCAGATGCCATTTCGAGCCGCATCGAAACTAATGTTTTAAAGGCACTTGAAACACTTTAATTTCCGAAAGAAATTTATACATTAGTGCAATAAAGATTAGAGAGATGAAATTTTCAGTAGATAAACACGACAAATATGTAAGCTTAAGGTTGGAAGAAACCAGGTTTACAAATGATAATGCACCCGGTTTAAAATCTGAACTGTATTTGCTTAATGCAGAAGGATTTAAAAATATAATTGTTGATCTTAGCCATGTTACGGAGTGTAATGATGCGCAGGATTTAAGCTGTTTATTGGTTGGCGACAGGCTTTGCAAAGCAGCTGGTGGATTGTTTATCGTAACCGGAATTAGCGATGAACTTGCTACAATTGTAGAATTATCAAACATATTTCAGTCTGTAACGTTTGTTAATACATTAGAAGAGGCAACCGATTTCATCTTTATGGATGAACTGGAAAAAGAATTCAGAGGCGCTAAATAATCTATATTATCCAATAATATTATAGCCTCGTAGTTTTTCAAAATCTACGAGGCTTTTTATATCTCATCGTTATGAAATTTGAAGTTACCATTTTAGGAAGCAGTTCGGCAACTCCTGTTTTTAACCGGAATCCATCGGCACAGCTTTTAAATTGTAACGAAAAATGCTATTTAATTGATTGTGGTGAAGGCACTCAGCAACAGCTGGCTAAATTTAATTTGAAGGCCGCCCGCATCGATTATATATTTATTAGTCACCTACATGGCGATCATTACTTTGGTTTGATTGGTTTACTTTCCAGTCTGCATTTAAACGGCAGGATAAAGCCAATGCAAATTTTTGGGCCAAAGCCACTGCTCGAAATTCTCGAAATCCAGTTTAAATATTCAGATACGGTTTTGCGCTACCCGATAGAGTTTTTTCCGATTGAGGCAGATGAACCGAAACAGATTTTCGAAAACAGCGACCTGATTGTAAAAACAATTGTCTTAAATCACCGTATTCCCACTACAGGCTTCCTTTTTCAGCAAAAGAAAAGGCAACGTAAACTGATTAAGGATAAGGCCGAAAAGGTACCGATGGCTTATTACACCGCTCTGAAGAAAGGAATTGATGTAGAGCTGCCTAACGGAGAAATTTTAAGAAGTGAAGATTATACTGTAGCTGCCGATCCGCCGAGAGCATACGCTTACTGTTCTGATACGTTATTTGATGAAAGTTATTTTCCGACGATAATGGGCTGCGATACGCTTTATCACGAAGCTACCTTCATGCACGATTTATTGGATAGGGCGAGAGAAACGCATCATACTACTGCTCAACAGGCTGCTGAGGTGGCCAATATCATTGGCGCAAAGAAATTGTTGATCGGCCATTTTTCATCGCGCTATAAAACCTTACAAATGCTATTCGAAGAAGCTCAGGCCGGTTTCGAAAATACAGAGCTGGCAGTGGAGGGGAGGACCTTCCAGCTTTAAGGGGGTTACTCAATTTAATTATACGATAACTGTGCTGATCTCTTTAAATCTGCGGGAGGGTTAAAGTGGTTTCCCGCTGATCACGCAAATTCCGCTGATTAGTTGTTTTAAGATACTCAGGATTTTCGGGCCTACAGTTAATTTAATCTGCGCTGATCTTCTTAAATCTGCGGGAGATTATTGTGGTTCCTGCAGATAACGTAAATTTCGCGGTTGGTTAATTAATTATTAGTACTTCTAATATGTCTATCTTCATTTCTGATTTGTACTCCGTGTTTCTGTGGCAAAAATTAAGCATAAAAAAAGCCCTGAATTTCTCCAGGGCTTCCGAATTTATAAAAATTAATTACTTGTCTTTTTTGTTGCCACCTCCAAATACCGAGAAGTGAACATAACGCTTTGGATTGGCTTTTAAGTCGATCATTAAAGCATCCAGGTTTTTAGAAGCATTATTTAAATTTTCGTACATTTTATTGTCGTTCAACAACAAACCTAAGCTTCCTTTACCGTCTTTAATACCTGAAATTACACTTTGTAAATCGGCAATGGCATTGTTGGCGTTATCTAATGTTTGCTTAAAATTAGCAGCTGCAAATTTATCGGTAACAGTGTTAATGTTGGTTAAGATATCGCTAATCTTTTTATTGTTGTTATTTAGGTTAGCGGTAATTCCTTCCACATTTCTAAAAATTGCTTCAATACGGGCGCTTTCAGATCCTACCAAACCATCTACTTTTTTCGATGTGGTTTCTAGTGAAGCTAAAGTACCAGCAATACTGTTAAAGCTTTTGTCAACATTTTTCTGGAAGTTAGGATTCAGGATTGAGTTTACACTGCTTAAAATAGAGTCCATTTTACCGATAATCAACTCAGCTTTCTTTTGTACCGGCTGAACCTGCTCCATTAATCCTTTTTCTACATTGGCATTTAAAGTATAACCATCTTCAGCCATTTTTTTTGAGTTACCCAGCGACATTACAATGGCTTTGCTACCCAATAAATCGGTTCCTTCTAAACGGGCAATACTGTTTTCCGGAATTTCGTATTTACTATTGATACTTAAAGTGGCAATGATTGTTCCGTCGGTTTGAAGCTCGAGTTTTGCCACCCGGCCAATCTGGTAACCATTAATCAGGATGGGTTTAGATACAGTTAAACCATCAACTCTGGTGTATTTGGCAAATAAAGTGGTTTCGTTTGAGAAGATAGAATTCCCTTTTAAAAAATTATATCCAATTATTAATAAAGCAATGGCAAACGCAGCTAAAATACCTACTTTGGTTTCGTTCTTAATCTTCATGTTGTTTCTTTAATGGCTACAAGTTTTGTTATCGATCTAAACTTGTTAGAGCGTAATTCATTTTTAAGCTAAACTTTATAAATACACAAAGCCAGCATTAATTGTTTGGTAAATGTTTTATATTTTCTGCAAAGTTAAAATAACTATCATTTATAATGCCACTTATTTAACTTCGATATTCTTTTTATAGGTTTTTATTGCATCCACAATAGAATTCGCTATCTCACTCTGGCCTTTTGCTGAGTTAATGTATTTCTCTTCTTCCGAATTTGAAATAAAACCAACCTCAGTAAGTACAGCGGGCATTCCACAACGTTGTAATACCAATACGCCTTGCTCTTTAACCCCTCTGCTTAACCGCTCATCCCTGTTGATGTAGCTGTTCTGGATCAATTTGGCAAATTTAATACTTTTATCACGAAAGGTATTTTTTAGTAAAGATAAAAGTATAAAGCTGGCTGGATTGCTGGGATCATAACCATCGTATTTGGTTTTATAGTTTTTTTCGAGTTTGATATCGGCGTTTTCACGGATCGCGGCATCCTGCTCCTTCAAACGGTGCGAGCCGGCTACCAACGTCTCTACACCTTTGATATGTTTATTGCCCGGCGGCATGGAATTACAGTGAATGGAAATAAACAAATCTGCGTTAGCTTCATTGGCTATTTCTGCACGTCTGTATAAATCAACATCAATATCTGTTTTCCTGGTGTAGATGAGCTTAATTTCTGGTAATTCTTCTTTTAATAGCTCGCCCAACTTAAGTGCTACTTTTAACGAAACATCTTTTTCTTTTGAAAAACTGCCCGAAGCACCCGGTTTACGGCCGCCGTGGCCCGGATCAATTACAATAGTTTTAATTTTGTAACCCTGCGCAAATGTGTGTGTAACAGCTACTACCGAAAGAAAAAATAGGCTAACCAGAAGTTTAATCTTCATTTAATTGGGTTTGTTAAAATGATGTTTCAGCTATACGCCTGTAATTTTTAATTGCCTTAATAATACCATCAACTATCTCTTTTTGTCCTTCGGGAGAGTTCATATAATCTTCTTCATCCGGATTACTCACAAAGCCGATCTCGGTTAAAACTGCCGGCATTGCTGCTCTGGCCAGTACTGCGAGGCTTTTTTCCTGTACACCACGATTAATACGGCCAGCATTAACGTACTCTTGTTGAAGCATTGAGGCAAACTTTAAACTCCTGTCCCTGTTGGTTTGTTTCATTAAAGATAACATAATATCACTTTCGGGCGTATTGGCAATAAAGCCTTCGTAGTTTTTCTGGTAGTTATCTTCCAGAAACATCGAAGCATTTTCACGTTTAATTACTTCGTCCTGCTCGCCCAAGCGCCCTGTTCCCGATACAAACGTTTCGGTACCACGGGTTGAAGTGCTTTTTGAAGTAACCGTTCTGTAAACCGGAACTTTTCTGCCCCTAACTTTTTTATAATAATCGACCACCCGCGAAACGCGAACCGGCATATCGTTTAAGTGGATAGAGATAAAAAGATCAGCTTTTGAGTTGTTCGCAATATTAATGCGCTCATAAAGGGGAATAAATACATCCGATTCTCTGGTGTAGATCACTTTGATGTCTTTCAGGCTATCCTGAAGTGCCCGGCCCAGGTTTAAAGCTGTTTTCAGGGCTACATCTTTTTCCTTCGAATAAACGCCATGTGTAGCACCGTCTTTACCGCCATGGCCTGCATCAATTACAATTGTTTTAATTTTATATTCCTGTGCAAAGGCCTGATTATCAAAGGTGTTTGATAGCGTCAGACAAATAATAAATGTTAAAATGGATTTAAGATACATCAATGGTATATTTTTCACTAATTTTGAACGTTTTTGATTAAACATTTGTGCAAAAATAACATTCAAATACGAATTTGAAACTTCTTAAGAGCTCTATTTTACTAATTTCTGTCATTTTATTAACACACGTTGTTAGTAAAGCTAACGCATTTTCTCATTTTTCATTGCAGCAAATCATTAAGCAAGACACAACTAAAAAGGATACAACCCAGAAAAAGGGCAAAAACAACAGTAGTATCGATCAGAAAGTCGAGTACAAAGCCGAAGATTCGGTGAAAATGAGTGCCGACAAAAGTATTGTTTATCTGTATGGAAATGCCCGGGTTATTTATGGAGATTTTGAGCTCGATGCCAGTTACATTAAATACGATAAAAAACAAAATACCATTTTTGCTACTGGAGTAAAAGATCCGAAAACAGGGAGGTATACTGGGAGGCCGATTTTTAAATCAGGTGCCGATGGAACTGCTATAGCCGATTCTATTTTTTACAATTCGGAAACTACACGAGCCAAAGTATATGGCGTTTTTTCTGAGCAGGAAGGCGGTTTTTTCTCTGGCGGACAAAGTAAAAAGCAGATAGACGACGAATTGCACATTAAAAATGTAATGTACAGTACCTGTAATTTACCGCATCCGCACTTTGGTTTAATGATTTCTAAAGGTGTGGTAACCGAAAAGCAAATTATCACAGGTCCGGTTTATATGGTTATTGAGGATATTCCAACTTTTTTTGGCCTTCCTTTCGCATTTTTTCCAAAGCCGAATAAACGTACTTCAGGTGTAATATTACCCACACCGGGTGAGGATGCAACCCGTGGATTTTTCTTGCAGAATGGAGGTTATTACCTGGGGTTAAACGATTACTGGGATGCCAAAATAATGGGCTCTATTTACACCAATGGCTCTTACGAAACCAGTTTATTAAGTAATTACACCAAACGGTACAAGTTTAATGGTAACATTAACCTGTCTTATTCAAGCTTTAAAGATGGGTTGGAAGGAACCGAAGCTTTTAGAAACCCAACCAAAAACTTCAGTATTAACTGGAGTCACAGTCAGAATGCCAATGCTAAGCCAGGTACTACTTTCAGTGCCAGTGTAAGGTTGGTATCGAGCGGTAAAAGAGGATATTATAGAAATACGGCCGCAGGTACTTCGTACGATATTAATGCCATTTCTACCAACTCAACCAGTAGTAGTATCAGTTACGCCAAAACATTTTCAAATAACATGAACTTGTCTTTGGCTGCATCAAGTGACCAGACATTAAGTACCAGAGCCATATCATTGCGCTTACCAGAACTTACATTCAACGTTCCTACATTTAACCCTTTTAATCGGAAAGATGCCGTTGGAGAACAAAAATGGTATCAGAAAATAACTGTTGGTTATAGCTTACAGGGAACTAACCGGATTGATACTTTCGATAGTTTACTTTTTGATAACGATGGTTTGAAACGTTTAAGAAGCGGGTTTGCACACAGCATTCCGGTTAACATGTCGTTTACGGCCTTAAAGTACTTAAACTTTAGTTTGGGCGGAACCTATAACGAAGTATGGAATTTCCAGAGTGTAAACAGACGATACACGCAGTTTGCCGATAATACTTATACCTTTAGAGAAGATACGCTTAGTGGTTTTAAGAGGGCGGGGAGTTATAGTCTTTCTACCAGTATGTCGACCAAGATTTATGGTAGAAGAGATTTTAACCCGCAGGGTAAAATACAGGCCTTAAGGCATGTAATGACGCCGAATGTTTCTTTCTCTTATTCACCCGATTTTACTAAGGCCGGAGCGGGGCCTTACAGACCAGCTATCGACCAAAATGGAAACGAGATTTTAACCAACGGCTTGCCATTAAAATATTCTATTTTCGATGGTATGGCCCAGCCGGGATCTTTCGGTGGGCCTAATGCCTCAATTGGTTTTGGGATTGACAATACGGTAGAGTTGAAGGTTCGGAATAAGAACGATACAACCGGTACAGGATCGAAGAAGATTCCCATTATACAAGGTTTGAGTTTTAGTGGCTCTTATAACTTTTTAGCTAAGCAGTACAAGTTATCTACTATTGGCTTCAGCGGTCGTTCTCAGTTTACAGATAAATTGGGGATCAACTACAATGGTACTTTAGATCCTTACGCGCTAAAAGACACAACAGTAAATGGGCAGAGCATGAAAATAAGAGAAGACCGCTTGTTTTACCAAAAAGGGAAATTCTTGCCACGGCTTACAAATTTTGGTTTCTCTTTCGACTATAGCTTAAACCCTGAAGCTTTAAAACGTAAAAATGAGGCTAACGACAAATTAGGAGAAGCAGCCAATAAAAAAGGACTGACTGATATTCAATCGGAACAATTGGCCGCCATTAGCCGCGATCCTAATGCCTTTGTTGATTTTAATATTCCGTGGAATTTTTCGTTTTCATACAGTTTCCAGTATTCAAATGATGGAAACATTAGTACGATTTCCAATACACTTAACTTTAATGGTGATGTTAACTTAACTCCTAAATGGAAAGTTACCTTCAACTCAGGTTACGATTTTAAAAACAGAGGCTTAACGCCAATGAATTTGGCCATTTACCGCGATTTACATTGCTGGGATATGAGTGTTAACTGGGTTCCGTATGGCGCTTATAAGAGTTATTCGGTAACCATTAAAGTAAAAGCATCGATACTACAGGATTTGAAATTGAGCAAAAGACAAGGTTTTTACAGCACATACCAATAAATTTATGCTAGCCGAAATTATTACCATTGGCGACGAAATTCTGATAGGCCAGATTGTAGATACCAATTCTGCATGGATGGCCCAACAGCTAAACCTGACCGGAATTTCGGTAAAACAAATCACTTCGATATCTGACGACGAGGAGCATATTCTGGATGCTTTAGCCCTGGCTGAACAAAGAGCGGATATTATTCTTATTACGGGTGGTTTAGGGCCAACTAAAGATGATATCACCAAAAAAACACTGGCCAGGTATTTTAACATGGGCTTTAGGCGCGATGAAGGTGCCTTAGAAATGGTGCGTCAGATTTTTGAAAAATTTAAACGCCCCCTAATTGATGTTAATATTCAGCAGGCCGATGTACCGGATGGTTGCGAAGTAATTGTAAATAAAAACGGAACAGCGCCCTGCATGTGGTTTGAAAGAAACAACAAAATCTTTGTTTCTATGCCTGGTGTTCCATTCGAAATGATGTACCTCATGGGGGATGAAATTCTTCCCCGTTTAAAACGCAGGTTTGAACTTCCGGCCATTGTACATAAAACAATTCTTACAGCAAACATCGGCGAATCATTTCTGGCCAAAGAAATAGAAGAAATTGAAGATGCATTACCGGCTCACATTAAGCTGGCCTATTTGCCCAAACTAGGGCAGGTGCGTTTGCGTTTATCGGCGAAAGGCGATGATGAAGCTAAATTAAAAACTGAGGTGGAAGTTTTTGCCAGACAGATTATGGCAAAGGTGGATAAATTTGTGGTGATTGACGAGGACATTCCTTTAGAAAAGGCCATTCTAAACATCATGAATGACCGTGGCCTAACACTGTCTACCGCCGAAAGCTGTACCGGTGGATATATTGCCCATCTAATTACCCAACATCCGGGCTGTTCTTCAGTGTATTGGGGCGGTGCGGTTACCTATGCCTACGAGCTCAAAGAATCGGTACTTGGTTTAAAACCAGCTACACTGACAACATTCGGGGCGGTTAGCGAAGAAACGGTAAAAGAAATGGCAGAAGGGGCTATCAAGCACTTTAAAACCGATTATGCCATTGCAGTTAGTGGAATAGCCGGACCAGATGGCGGAACAGCAGACAAACCAGTTGGCACAGTATGGATTTCAGTTTCTTCGAGAGATAAAACCGTAGCTAAACTGTTTAATTTCAGTAACAAACGCCTTCAAAACATCGAACGTTCGGCAACTGCAGCATTAACCATGTTATTAAATCTACTTAAAGAAACAGTTTAGAAGGAATAAAAACTGTATTTTTGTGGCGTTACCAATATAAAATACTGTAATTTAATATGGCTCAATACGAACTATTGTTACCAAAAATGGGTGAAAGTGTTGCGGAAGCAACGGTGATTAAATGGGTAAAGCAACCGGGTGATGCTATTGATTTAGATGATACCATTCTGGAAATCGCTACCGATAAGGTAGATTCTGAAGTTCCTTCGCCGGTTGCGGGTAAATTGGTTAAACAATTATTTAAGGAAGACGAAGTTGCCCAGGTTGGTGATGTAATTGCGATTATAGAAACCGAAGGTGGATCTGCTCCTCAGGTAGAAGAAATTGCTGTTGCCGCTCCGGTAGCAGAAGAGAAAACTGAAACGATTCCGGGGATTGAACAATTGCCGGTGCAAAATACAAGCCAACAAGCCGATTTTAGTGCCGCTGAGCGTTTTTATTCACCTTTGGTTAAGAACATTGCCGCACAGGAAAATATTTCGCTTGCAGAGCTTGATGCAATTAAAGGTTCTGGTGCCGATGGCCGCTTAAATAAAGACGATTTATTAAACTATATCGCCAACAGAAATGGCGGAAATGTAATTAAAGCGCAAACTGTTATTTTGGCTCCACCACCTCCGGTTGAAAAAGCAAGCGAGAGCAAGCCAAATACTCAGCCCTTAGCACAACCTTCTGGCACTAGTAAGCCATCTACAACATCAGTAAGCGGTGGCGATGAGATTATTGAGATGGACAGGATGCGTAAGCTGATTGCCGATCACATGGTGATGAGTAAAAGCACTTCGCCACATGTTACGTCATTTGTTGAAGCCGATGTAACCAATATGGTTTTATGGCGTAATAAAGTGAAAAACAGCTTCGAAAAACGCGAAAACGAGAAAATTACTTTTACGCCGATTTTTGTTGAAGCCGTTGCAAAAGCAATTAAAGATTTCCCGATGATTAATGTTTCGGTTAATGGAACACAGATTATCAAAAAAGCGGATATCAATATTGGTATGGCAGCAGCATTGCCAAGCGGAAACCTGATTGTTCCGGTAATAAGAAACGCCGATCAATTAAATATTGTAGGTTTAACCAAAGCGGTAAATGATTTGGCCATACGTGCCAGAAACTCTAAATTAAAACCCGACGAAACCCAGGGTGGAACCTTTACTTTAACCAATGTAGGTAGTTTTGGCAATGTAATGGGTACACCAATTATTAACCAGCCACAGGTTGCTATTCTGGCTGTGGGCGCTATTAAAAAGAAACCTGCAGTATTAGAAACCGAGCACGGCGATGTAATTGCTATACGCCACATGATGTTCCTTTCATTATCATACGACCATAGGGTAGTTGACGGTTCGCTGGGAGGTATGTTTGTGCGCAGGGTTGCCGATTATTTAGAGGCCTGGGATTTGAACAGGGAGATATAACAAGTTTACAGTTAAAAGTTTTCAGTTGGCATAATGCCAGCAATCTAAACCTTTTACCAGTTTAACCATTAAAGAATGTTAGATTCAATTTTAAAAAAGATAGTTGCCGATAATGTGTTGCACGCCAAATGGTTAAATACATTGTCTTACATGGAAAATGCAGGTGCTAAAAAGATTTCAGCATCTGAACATAAGGAAAATGTTAATCTCATTATTCTTAAACATGCTGCCGAAGAACATCGCCATGCCTATTACCTGAAAAAGCAGATTGCAAAGGTTGATGAAGCCTTTTGTAAAACCTATACCAATGCAGAGCTTTTATCGCCCAACAACACTAAATATTATTTGCACGCTCTAGATATTGCGGTTTGCCGTTACTTGAAAGCAGCGTTTAATCTTTCTGGTTACGATTTAAAATTTGCAGCTTACCTTTTTGTTACTTACGCAATAGAGGTTCGTGCCGATGAGCTTTATCCAATTTACCAGGCGGTTTTAGATGAGGCGAAGAGTAAGGTAAATGTAAAGTCGATTATTTTAGAAGAAGAAGGCCATTTAGAGGAAATGATTAATCAGTTGGTTAACTTTTCACCTGACTGGGAAAATCACGCCGCTGAAGTAATTAAAATAGAGAAAGACCTGTTTGATAGCTGGGTAGCTGCTTTAAATGTAGAGCTGCCGGTAAATGCTTAATTTATATAGCATTGTTGTAAAAATATAATTCTGAGCAGTCAAGTTTTTTTTAAAACTTGACTGTTCTCGTTAAAACCAATCCCATTTACCATTGTTTCTAAATAAAAACAAGTAGCATGTCTAAATTCTCCGATTTAATCAATGGCGAAAAGCCCGTTTTAGTTGATTTTTTTGCCGAATGGTGCGGACCCTGCAAAATGATGAAACCCGTTTTGGATCAGTTAAAGTCTCAGGTAGGTGATTCTGCAGCGATTATTAAAGTAGATATCGATAAAAACCAGCCTGCTGCAGCGGCCTTTAACGTTCAGAGTGTGCCAACGCTAATTTTGTTCAAAAAAGGGAAACCTGTTTGGCGCCAGAGCGGTGTGGTACAGGCTGCACAGTTGAAGCAGGTTATCGATCAGCACGCTTAATTAAACCTCTACAACGGTTTTGGGGGTTACAGCGAATATCCTTTCGTTATTTTTAGGGTAAACGGTATACAAACCCGTAAAGAGACTAAAAGCAGGCAAAACAGCATAACTTTTGCCAAAGTAAAAACAAGGAAATTTGAGCCTTTGTTTGGCCTTACCTACAATGGTTACACCCGGATGGATGTGCCCGCTAATGGGGTAAAGTTCAGCTGCATCATTTTTGGGCGCATCGTGAATAAAGCAAAAAGGCCCTAAGCAATAACTGGGATCGTGTATTTCAATTCCCATTTTCGCATAATCTGCATGGGCCAGTTTATCGTGATTCCCCTTTACGAGCAGTAATTTCAAATCAGCATATTGCGCTCTCCACCTCGAAAAATCATCAATATCTGTGTTTAAGCCATGATGAAACATGTCGCCGGTTATGAGTAGGGTTTGGGGTTGATATTTTTCAATTAAGCCACTTAACCGTTGCAAATCGCTCAGGGCAATGGTAGCTGGCACCTGCACTCCGGCTTGCCTGAAATGAGCAGACTTTCCTAAATGTAAATCACTTATGGCTAAAAGTTGGTGCACAGGTAAAAATAAAGCCCGCTCTTTATCTAAAATCAGTTCTTCTCCGTGGCTTGTAATGGTCATTAATAAATATGTGATAGTGTTACCATTTAAGAAATATAATAACTTATAAGGCGTATTGCCCAAAACTTAGAACTTATATTTTCTCAAATGCCCTATATAGTTAAAAGTATTACTTAATTTTTTCTGATTCTGCTTTCATCCTTGCAATACGCTGCTCCAGTTCTTCCGAGCTCATATTTTCCCGTAAACTATCTACCTTAATCGGAAAAGAAAGCGGGGTAAAGCTTTTCGGGTGGGTAATTACAATTGTACCATATTGGATTCTTTCCAATGCAGCGGCCAATCGCGGTTCTTCCAGTTGTTGATAAAACACTTCATCGTATGCTTGCCGTAAAAGTAAATTATGTTGGTCATAATCACTAAAAACATTAAAAAATAAACCTGCTGATGACTGTAGGTGTTTATTGGCCACATATTTTCCGGGGTAACCCTGAAAAACCAAACCCGAGATGCAGGCAATATCGCGAAATTTCCTCCGGGCCATTTCAGTTGAATTGATGCTCAGGGTAATGTCTTCCGTTAAATTTTTGGGCGAAAAAACTTCGTAGGCAATTGATTCATCCATCGGTATTTCTGTTTCGCTCAGCAACTCAAATCCATAATCGTTCATGGCAATAGAAAAACTGATGGGTAGTAATTTGCTTAAGCGGTAAGCCACCAGGGCAGCCAGCACCTCATGTACCAACCGCCCTTCAAAAGGGTAGGCAAATAAATGGAAACCTTCTTTATTATTAATCAGCTCAATCAATAATTCATCGTTACGAGGTACATGCGAACGTTTTTCCTGCAATAAGAACAAAGGATAAACAACATCCAGTTCCTCATCCTGATGGGTTTTATCCAGGGCTTCGTTGTACTTTTTACGCAAAACCGAACCTAAATTAGATGACAGAGGCAGCCGTCCACCGTTCCAGCTTGGCGATATGGCATTTTTCTGCTTACTGTTGCGCACAATTACCGTCATGTCTTTTACGTGGATAAATTCAAGCACGCGGCCAGCCAATCTGAAATTATCGCCTGCCTTTAGCCTGGTTACAAAATATTCTTCTACCATGCCAATGTAGCCTCCTGAAAGGAATTTTACCTTCAGCATGGCATCACTTACAATGGTTCCGATGTGCAGGCGATGGCGCATGGCCAGCTGACGGCTTTTTACTTTCCAAAGCCCGTCTTCATCTTTAGTTACTTTCTTAAATTCGTTATAGGCACTTAAACTATCGCCTCCTGAGGTAATAAACTGCATTACCCAGCCCCATTCCTCAGGGAGGATCATTTTAAAAGCATGGGTGTTTTTAATCTCACTGTAAATCACCTTGTCATCAAAGCCATCGCCAATAGCGAGGGTAACCAGGTATTGTACCAGCGTATCAAAAACCATAATAAAAGGTTCTCTGCTTTCGATATTGTTGGTTTTGGCAGCTTCTTTTATTGCGGCCGCCTCTACCAGTTCCAGCGCATGGGTAGGCAGGAAATATATTTTAGAAGTTTCGTGAGGCGAGTGTCCCGACCGGCCGGCACGCTGTAAAAAACGAGCTACACCTTTAGGCGAGCCTACCTGTACTACCGTATCAACAGGCTTAAAATCTACCCCTAAATCTAAGGATGAAGTGGCGATAACAGCTTTCAACTGACCCGTATGCAAAGCATCTTCAATCCAGTTGCGAAGCTCGAAATCTATTGAACCATGGTGTATGGCAATGCGTCCGGCCAGTTCGGGTTCAATATTGAGCAAATGCTGGTACCACATTTCCGATTGGCCGCGGGTATTAATGAAAATTAGGGTTGTTTTGCTTTTTTCGATAATTGGCAATAGTTTGTAAGCCAGTTTTAGCCCTAAATGCCCTGCCCATGGAAGGGTTTCAATATCATCGGGCAGGATAGATTTAATCAGGATTTTCTTTTCCAGATCGGCTTTAACAATAATGCGTTTGGTGTTGATATCAGGTTCTAAAACATCCAGTGCTTCTTCGATATTTCCAATGGTGGCAGATATCCCCCAAACCCTTAAAAACTGTTGTTTTTCCTGTTTTTGTAAGCCTTTAATGCGCGAAACGGCTAGTTCGACCAACACCCCGCGTTTACTGCCTAATAGCTCATGCCATTCGTCGGCCACAATGCATTTCAGGTTTTTAAATAAAGTTGATGATCCTTTTTGGGCCAAAAGCAAATGCAGGCTTTCGGGGGTAATCAGCAGAATTTCGGGCATCGATTTTTTTTGCTGAACTTTTTCCGCCTGGCTAGTATCGCCGTTTCTTACACCTACATGCCAGTCGAGTTCCAGTTCCAGTAAAGTTTCGCGCATCGCCCGGGCAATATCTTTAGCCAGGGAGCGGAGCGGGGTAATCCAGATCAGTTGCAACCGGTCTTTTGCTTTTTTATTGCTGCTTTCGGAGGCATTCATGGCCTCAATTACAACTGCCAGGAATAAAGAAAAGGTTTTGCCAAAACCGGTAGGGGCATTTACCAGGCCACTATAACCATTAAGATAATACTGCCAGGCCTCTTCCTGAAACTGAAACGGCCTGCGCTTATGTGTTTTAAGCCATTGTTTTATCTTTTTATAACCTTTGGTTTTGGTTTGGTCCATTGTTTAATTTTTTATACAAACCTTACAGGTTTAAGCGATTGTATTACAAAGTAGATTGCAGTAACTGCCTTAAATCTTCCAGGGTATTAATTTCTGCTGCTTTTTTATCTTTTCTCCACCGCAATATACGTGGAAAACGCAAGGCTAGTCCTGCTTTATGCCGTTTGCTTTCTGCAATACCTTCAAATGCAATTTCGAAAACCAGTTCGGGTTTAACGGTGCGCACGGGGCCAAATTTTTCGATGGCATTGCGGGTTACAAAACTATTTACTTCTTTAATTTCTTTATCGGTTAAGCCTGAATATGCTTTGGCTATGGTGACCAGGTTTTCGCCATCGCGTACGGCAAAAGTATAATCGGTAAAGAAATTTGCCCTCCGGCCGCTTCCTTTCTGCGCATAAATCATTACAGCATCAACTGTATATGGATTGATTTTCCATTTCCACCAATCACCCCGTTTACGGCCGCTGTGGTATAGCGAATTAAGCTTTTTGAGCATAATGCCTTCACTGTTTATAGCCCTAGAAGTTTGTCTTAACGCAGCGAGTTCTTCCCAGGTGCTGCAATTTATAACCGGGGAGAGGATTACCACGCTTTCACCTAAATTACCAATAACACTGTTTAAAACTTGTCTTCTTTCGCTTAGCGGTTGTGTTCTAAAATCCTGTGCTTCGTATTCCAGTAAATCATAAACAAAAAAACCGATAGGAGCGTCTTCCAACTGTTTTTTGTTAATTGTTTTACGGTTCAGTCGTTGTTGCAATGTGCTAAATGGCAATACTTTTTTATCTTGCACGGCAAGTATTTCTCCGTCTAAAACGATTCCATCAGGCAATGCATCAGCCAGAAAATGCAATTCGGGGAATTGTTCGGTTACCAGTTCTTCGCCACGGCTCCAGATAAAAAGCTCGCCATTTCGTTTTATAATTTGGCCACGTATGCCGTCCCATTTCCATTCTGCCTGCCATGCTGTAATATCTCCCAGGTTTTCGGGCTCCTGCTCCAAAGCATAAGCCAGACAAAAAGGGTATGGCCAGGAACTATCGGTATTTACATGGATTCCATTAACGAGCTCATGGAAAGTAATTTCGTAAGGGTTCCATTTCCCCATAATACTGTGCATAATCTGCGCACTATCTAAACTGCTTTGTTTAGCCAAAGCATTAACCAGCATTTTGTTTGAAACGCCTATTCTGAAATTTCCTGAAATCAGTTTGTTAAAGATAAAGCGTTCCTGCGTTTCCAAATGGTTCCATGCATTTAAAATAAAAGCCTTTTTGGTATCATCGTCCTTTCCTTCCAGGCTATGCAGGTCTTCAATCCATTGGTAAAGCTGTAAATCGGAAGTGTGTTGTGCAGGCGGCAGGAGGAGGGCAATGGTTTCGCTTAAATCGCCCACATTGGCATAGCTTTCCGAAAATAACCATTCTGGCGTTTGGGTAATTTCGATTGCCCAATATTTAAGCAAGGCTGATTTGATCGGTCTTTTTGGCTTTTTTCCGGTAAATAAAGCAATTACCCAAACTTTATCTTTATCATCAGCAGTGTTGAAATAATGAACCAAAGCCGCTATTTTATCATTGGTTTTGTTGCTGAGCTCGAGTTGCTGAATCAGTTGTGCGAAATGTTTCATGGTAATTTGCTTTCGTTTTGCCCAGCTAAATCAACTTTGTTTTCTTCATCATCTTCCTGCCCGAATTTGGTCAGTACTTCGCTGGCTTCAATACCTTTCTCATTTAAAAAACGGCTAAATGCAGCTGTAAAACCATGTGTTACATATACCTTTTCGGCTCCGGTTGCGGTAATGGCTTCCATGAGGCCAGTCCAATCGGCGTGGTCGCTCAATGCAAAACCTGCATCAGCACTCTGCCAGCGGCGATGCGCCCTAACCTGCATCCAACCAGAACAAATGCCTGTAACCGGATGGGCTAAATTTTTGATCCAGCGGCTATCACGCATAGCAGGCGGAACAATTACAATTCCTTTCTGCAAGGCTTCTTTAGTGGTTTCGGGTATTATCCTGATGGTTTCGGGTAAATTTACACCTGCATTTACAATTACCTCGTTCAGGTTAGCAATACTGTTGTGCACATATATCGGAACGTTGCCCGCCAGATTTTTAATCAGACGCTGCGCCTTGCCCAAACTATAGGCTATTAATACACTTGTGCGTTGCTGGCTGATATTATCGTTTACCCAGTTTTGAATGCCGTTAAAAACCACTTCTTGTTTTTGCCATTTGTAAACCGGTAAGCCAAAAGTACTTTCAGAAACAAATGAATGGCATTTTACAGGCTCAAAAGGCGTAGTAATGCCATCATCTTCAATTTTATAATCGCCCGATATTACACATATTTCACCCTTATAAGCCAATCTAACCTGTGCCGATCCAATAATATGCCCTGCCGGGAAGAATGAAATGTTTACGCCATTGCGGGTAATACTTTCTCCGTATTCGAGCGTTTCTACATTTAAGTCTTCACTAATTCTACGTTGAATTATAGGCTTGGTAAGCGTATGGCAGAGATAATATTTGTTGCCAAACCGAACATGGTCACTATGTCCGTGGGTCGTTACAGCATAATCTACAGGCCACCAGGGGTCTATGTAAAAATCTCCCTGCTTGCAGTAAATGCCTCTTTTGGTAAATTCGATTAGTGCCATGCCTATTTAAACAATAAATGTATCAATTGGTTTTAGTTTAATATCGGGTAATTAGCCGATAAATTAAAATATCGGGTAATTAGCCGATAAATCGAAATATCGGGTAATTAGCCGATATTGTTTGTTGTTTCTAATTATTTTAGCGATATTGGTATTATGATTTGCATTATAACAGGCGATATTATAGGCTCACGTAAAATAAAAGACACCTGGTTAGCAAGCTTAAAAGGGGCGCTAAAAGTTGTTTCGGGTAAGCATAACAGGTGGGAGATTTTTCGGGGCGATAGTTTTCAGGTAGAAGTAAGTGCAGCAGAAGCACTGAAAACAGCCATATATTTAAAGGCTTGTATCAGGTTAAACAAGGCAGCAGATGTGCGGATGGGCCTGGGGATTGGTGCCGTGCAAGGCAAAAGAAAAAAACTGACGGAAGATAGTGGTGATGCCTTTGTGTACTCAGGTGTTGCCTTTGATAGCTTAAAACAGGTAAGGCTGAACCTGGCCATTAAAACCAGTTCTGCTGATTTTGACGAAGAAATAAATACACTGATTAAGCTCGCCCTCATCGCCATGGATGGCTGGGGCATTGTAGCTGCCGAAATGGTTAAATTGGCGTTGGAGCATGAAAATATATTGCAAAGCGAATTGGCTGCGATTTCCGGCAGAACACAATCATCGGTTAGTGAAGCTTTAAAGCGTGCTCATTTTGCCGAAATAATGGATATGGATAAGTTGTACCGTAAAAAATTGAACCAAATGTTTTAAAATAATGGATATCTACCTAATCAAGCTTATTATTGCCCATTTAATTGGGGATTTCTTTTTACAGCCAGGCTCCTGGGTTGAAGAAAAAGAAATAAAGAAACTTAAATCAGCCAAGCTTTACCTGCATGTAGCCATACATATTGCGTTGATATTCCTGATATTTTTAAGTTTTGGCGTATGGAAAGTGGCCTTCCTGATAGGAGTAATTCATTTCGCAATTGATGCACTCAAATTACTGTTTCAAACGAAGAAAAATGCTCGTCTACTGTTTTTTATCGATCAGGTGTTGCATTTCATATCTATTGTAGCAGTATGGCATCTGTTTTATAAAGGAAGCCTGGATATCAGTTATCTAAACGAAACCAAAACCTGGATAATCATTTCGGGGGCGCTGTTTTTAACCATGCCTACCTCCATTACCATGCGGGTTATTATTGCCCGCTGGATTCCGGATAACCAGCCCGACAGCCCAAAATCATTACAGAATGCCGGTAAATATATCGGCATACTGGAAAGGGTATTGATATTTGTATTTATATTAACCAAGCATTTTGAAGCAGTTGGCTTTTTGCTTGCAGCAAAATCTATATTCAGGTTTGGCGACTTAAAAGAAGCCCACGACCTTAAGCTAACCGAATATGTTTTAATCGGAACCCTGCTGAGTTTTGGGATTGCTATCGTAACGGCTATGCTAACCCAAATGTTTGTGGTATAAAAAAAGCAGCCCGAGAGCTGCTTTTAAGTTCGATTATCTGTTATTTTCCTCCAGGAGGGCAGTTTTCTTTTAAAAACTTGGTGTAAGTTAACGATAAATGCTCGCTGGTTCCATCACCTTCAGAGATGCTGTGTGTACGGTTTGGATAGCTCATTAATTGAAACACCTTTCTGTTTTTAATTAACTCATTGATCAGCATTTCAGCATTCTGATAGTGTACGTTATCATCGCCGGTACCATGGATATATAGTAAGTTACCTTTCAGGTTTTTAGCATGTGTAACCGGTGATCCTTTCACATAGGCTTCTTTACTTGGGAAAGGTGTACCCATATAACGTTCCTGATAAACATTATCGTAGGTTAACTGATTGCCCACTGCTGCAATGGCAATACCTGTTTTGTAAATTTCAGGGTATTGGAACATCAGGTTCAGGGTAGATGAACCACCACCGCTCCAGCCCCAAACAGCTACACGGTCTTTATCCATAAAAGTATTGGTAGCCAGTAATTTCTTGGCAGCCATAGCCTGATCGCGGATATTGATTACCCCAATATTTTTGTAAATTCCTTTGTGCCATGCGCTTCCTTTTGGTACTGGTGCGCCTCTGTTATCCATTGAGATGTAGATGTAACCATCCTTCGCCATATCGCCGGCGTATAAAAAGTTTCTTCCTGCGCCATAAGTATCAAGTGCAGTAGCCGAAGCCGGTTCGCCATACACATAAAATACAACCGGGTATTTTTTTGATGGGTTAAAATTATCAGGCTTTTTCATCCAGCCGTCCATTTCTACGCCATCTTCGGTTGTTACTTTAAAAAACTCAACTTTATTTTTTGGTGCCTCTTGTTTTGAAAGCTGGGTGGTGATGCTGCCATCCATGGTAAACGAATTACCAGTTGTAAAATTCATCCACTCTGTAATTGGCCTAACAACAGCACTGTTATACGAATGACGGGCAAATGCAGCATTTGGAGAGATATCATAATTGTGTGTACCCGGTAATACCGAAGGGCTAACCTGCTCTAATTTACCTTTTCCATCTAATTTGGTTTTAAAAAGGTATTTCTGCGTGGCATTTGTTGGAGAGGCCAGGAAATAAACCATGTTGTTTTTAACGTCAATTAATTTAACATCAATCACATCATAATTTCCTTTGGTAACCAGGGTTTCTTTTTTGCCATCCAAACTGATCCTGTACAAATGGTTCCAGCCGTCTTTATCAGATACGATAGTAAACTCTTTATTGTCGTTTAACCATTTCCACTCGTCTTGTGCATCAATCCAGGCTTTGGCTTTTTCGGTATAAACGGCTTTTGCGGTACCAGAAGCGGCATCGCAGATAAATACTATACTTTCGTTCTGCTCGCGGTTAAGTTGCTGTAAAATTACATTGTTGCTGTTGGGCACCCATTGCATACGTGGAATATAGTGCTGAACATTATCGCCCGGTACATTTAACCAGTTGGTTTTAGCGGTATTGATATCAACTATCCCAACTTTACAGGCCGATGGATTTTCGCCAACTTTAGGGTATTCAACCGGGATGGTATAAGGGTAAATCGAATCGGTATTATTGATCATCAAAAAGTTTTTGATCTTAGTAGCGTCGAGCTGCCAGTAAGCAATCGATTTTCCATCCGGGCTCCACCTGAAACCATCGCGGCAATCGAATTCTTCTTCGTAAACCCAGTCGAAAGTACCGTTAATCATGCGATCGGTACCATCCGTAGTTAAGGCTTTCGCACCGGTACCATCGGCATTTTCTACATATAAATTGTGTTTGCTAACGTAGGCTACTTTACTGCCATCGGGCGATAATTTGGCAAACATTAAAGAAGATGCCGGCCTGTCTTTTCCAATTTGTACAATCTTATTGGCTGTTAAATCGGCCAGCCAGTAATCGCCACGTGTATCGTAGCGCCAAACTTTTTTGCTATTGGTATAAATTAATGCTTTTGTACCATCGTCTGATAACTGAAAGCTTCTTACAGCAATAGCATCGTTATTACCTGCCGGCGTTAATAAGGCTCTTGAAATAATTGTTTTTCTGTCGCTTTTAGGAAGGGTTATGGAAATAATTTCTCCTCCGGCGATCTGATAGTAGGAATTACCATCCTTTGCCCAGTTAATGTTTTGGGCGCTTACATCAATTACAGCACATATTGCAATGCAGGTAACTGATAATCTGAGTAATAGTTTTTTAATCATATAAAGTTAGGTCATAAAAAAAGCTTTTTAACTTTTGGGCTAATTTAAATAAAAAGCCGTCAGTTAAAAAGCTATTAATTAGCTGTAAATGGTTAATTATTCACCACCACCTTGCATTTTTGCTAAATCTTCCATTGTAACTACTTCGTATCCGGTTGGAACTTCTTTCGAAATTGGGCCAACTTTACCTTCTGCTATCGATTTTAAAGTAGTAGTAGTTTCGATACCTCTTTGAACCAAGGTGTATTTTACCGGGAAAGCTGCTAAACCAGGGAAATAGTTTTGAGCACCTACATTTGGTAATTCTACATCTTTAGTTGCCAAAAGCTCGTGTGAAGCACCTTTATCATCTTTGTAAGTGTATTTCTCTGCGTTAAAGCCACCTACAGTTTGTTTTTCGCCTGTAGCTTTGAAATCAGAAAACTTTGGCAATCCGCCCATTGCTTTTTCGATATCTTCTTTTGATTGTTTAACCGCGAATTGTTTTTGGGCAATTGGCACATCGATTAAAAGTAAACCCGTTTTATCGTTGTTGTCTGATACAATTCCAATTAAAGCCGGACCTTGCTCCATTTCAATTTTAGTTAAACCATTGTTGAATTTAACTTTCAGTTCTGCAGGTGGTTCTTGCCCGCCCATAGCCGATTTTTGTTCTTCAGTTAATTTGTATACCAAGCCGTAAGTAAGGGTACCTTCGGTCATTTTCTTTTGCGCATGAGCAATTACAGCACTACCTACTAAGATTAAAGCTACAACGCTTGTTTTGATTGATTTGAACATGTTTTTATTTCAGTTTAGTTTTTTACCAGTTAATTTTTTCTTTTTTTAGAAATGAAGCAATTCCTTTTTTAAAATCTTCACTTTCTCTAACCCGGGCATTGATTTGAACAGCAGTTTCCAGGCTTTTTTCCAATAAAGGGTTATTTGTTTGACTAATAAGTTGTTTGGTAATCATTAATGAATTTCCAGAACTTTCGTTACACAAACTTAATGCAAAATCTTTTACTTTTTGATGAATATCTGTTGAATTTGTTACAAAGTTGATCAAATTATATTTCTGTGCCTGCTCTGCAGAAAAGGTTTTTCCGGTAAGCAGAATTTCCTTGGCAATGCTTTCGCTAACCTTCTGTTTTAAAAAGCAAGAAACAATCGCCGGCACAAAGCCAATTTTAACTTCAGTGTAACCAAAATTGCTTTCAGGAGTGGCAAAAATAATGTCGCAGATGGTAGCCAAACCACAGCCTCCGGCAATGGCGTGCCCCTCAACCTGCGCAATAACCACTTTTGGCAAATAATAAATGGTGGTGAAAAGCTTTTTCAGGTTGTTAGAATCGGCTACATTCTCTTCAAAAGTATTGTGCTGTAGCTGCTGAAGATATTCTAAATCGGCACCAGCGCTAAACGAACTGCCGTTTGCGTTTAAAATTACCACTTTAACCAAATCATCTTCTGATGCTTTTATAAAGGCTGAAGTAAGTTCGCCGATGAGCTGTGGGTTTAAGGCATTTCTTTTTTCAGGCCTGTTGATCGTAATTGTTGCAATTCTTTCGGCAACATGGTACAAAACCAGATTTTCCATGTTATTGGGTTAGTTGTATCAAATATGCTTTATTTTTCTTTAAAACATAGGCATCTTTTCTGTTTTTCTGTAATTGTTTGATCCGATAATCCTTATTGGTTGCATCGATTAATAAGGTTTTAAACTGGATATCCAGAGGGATGCTGTTTAAATCGAACTTACTGTTCGCAGTAAGCCAGATGGCAGAAAAAGAACCCGAACCTCTCAATTGCCTATGGTTTAGTTGGTTGTCTATCAGTAGGATTTTGTGCTGATAAAATACAATCTGTTCATCCTTTAGGATGAAATGGTTGAGAAGGGTATCTTTTTTTAAATTAACGAAGCGGATGTGATTAATTTGCATCGACATCAGGGCAGGTTTAATGAAAAAACCATAGCTTTTGTCTGTTTCTTTTAAATCGGTAACGAGGATGGTTTCCTTTCCCCGCGTAAAAGCAGCCGCATAGTTTTTTCTTAATGAAAAGAAGAGAATATGATGTTGTTGTGAAGCTGTTAGGCTGTCATGAGCGACGAGTGATTGATAACAGACAAAAAGAGATAAGGAGGAAAAGATAAACCTTTTATTGAATTTAGCGAGACCATAAATGAATAAACACAAACTAAAGCTCAGCACTATAAATTCAGGTAAAGTAATGTAAATGGAAGAAAAAGTTGCAAAAGGCAGATTGGGTATCCACTTTAGCACTGAATTGGTGAGATTGATTAACCATTCGAACACAGGAGCTAAAAAACTGAGCCCCGGAATTAGTACAGCAATCCCCAAATACATCATCAATACCAGCGGCAGCGTAATAAAAAGATTTCCAAAGAGGAAATAAAGTGGAAACTGGTGGAAGTAATAGATGCCAAAGGGAAAGTAGCAATTTGTGCGGCCAACGACATGGCTATAAAATTCCACAAGTTATCAAGCCATTTATTTTCTACATAAAGCAGGTTATATACTTTTGGCTGTAAATAAAATAGTCCGAACACAGCTAAATAGGAGAGCTGAAAACCAACATCCCAAATAGAGAAAGGATTATAAATTAGCTGGCAAAAGGCTGAGAAAGCCAAAATATTATAGTTGTTTGTGTTTTTGGATAATGTTTTAGCGGTGATAAACACGCTGATCATAATTGCCGATCGGACTACAGAAGGAGATAAGCCTGTGATTAAAGCATAGCCCCATATTAAGCCGCAAATTAAAAGGAGTTTAGTGATTTTTAACCTTCGGTTGCGATTCAGGAAGAGAAATATAAAATCCAAAACCACATAAATAATGGCTACATGCGCTCCCGAAACTGAAAGCGCATGTAAGGTGCCTGTGTTGGCGTAAGCAGCTAGTGTTTCCTGGCTTAAATCGGCACGGTAACCCAAAATCAAGGTCGATGCCACCGCAAAAGCCTCATCACTTTTAATCAGCCTTCTAAACTTTTGTATTTGTTCCTCTCTTAAAGTTAGTGCAGATTTAATAATGAAATTGCCGCTATTCTTATTGGTTTTAATAATCTGACCTTGCTGTACAAATGTTTGCTGGTAAATATGCTGCGTGGCCAACCACGACCTGAAATTAAATTCAGCCGGATTATACGGAGGATCTATTGCTGCAAATTGGGCAGGTACGATAATTTCGTCTCCATATTTTAGTTGTACAGGCGCTAAACTATCAAGTCTTAAAGCAACGAGCAACCTCCCCGATAATTTAAACTGTTTGCCGTTTGAGTAACCCGCTATAACCTTCGCTTTAAAACGTAAGATGCCCTGGTTTTGCTGAGGTTCGTCATTTACCCAAATTTTTAACTGTTTGCAATGTTCGTTTGTGAAATGGCTCTTGTTAAGTCTTTCGTTGTTTAGCAGACAGGCAGAAGCCCCCTGAAAGAAAATCAGCAACAAAACTAAAACCCCAACGATTCCTTTAAAACGGTAAACATTTAGTCTTTGATAGTTTAAATTTACGGCCAGTATGCCTAATACCAGTAACAGCGTTGCCGTTGTTGTAAAATACAGGCAAGGGCGGTAAGGCAAAAAATAAAATAGCCCAATCCCAATAATTAGGGGACATAAAATCCTTACAAAAACATATTCAGCTTTAAACATGCTTAGAACTGGTAGCGGATCTGAACCTTGGCTTCCGATTTTTTATTGCCTTTTATTTCATCCAGATAAGTACCTACAGTTTCTGTACCCGGGTAAAAGAATACAGCATATCTTAGCCATATATTCAACTTTTTAGCTAGATTGTACTTGAGGTTTAGATAGCTTCTAAAACCCTTTCCGTTGTACATTCCAAACGAAAAACTATATAATACGTCATCTTCATAAACATAGATACGGCTATTATAAGTTGGCGTATTAAAATAGGCTAGCCTAATATTGCCCGTTAGCTTCGAAAACATAGGCGAATAATCAACATCCTGATAAACCATATAAACAAATTCTCTTTTGCCACTGCCTTTTTTGTACTGTGCTACTTCTGCGCGGTTTTGTATCGTCCATTTTTTATTCAGCTGTCAGCTAAGTTCAAGCCGGTACCCAGCTTTCTTTACATCATCTAAAAACTTAACCGGAACATTCAGATCGGTATTCTGCTGTTTATTTTCGGTTTTAAACCGGGCTAAAACTTTAAAGGTTTTGCTGGGGGTGTAAACGGCCTGCCCAAGAATTTCGTAACCTTTAGAAGGAGCATCAACGCGGTATTTGAACCAGGGGAATTTAAAATAATCGCCATACAAAGAAAACGACCAATGTTTATTTGGGATAATATTCAAGCCAGCATATAATCCTCTTTTATTTACTGCCTCTGTCGACTCGGATACGCCCTGATTAAAAAAGTTATGGTAATTTTTACTGTAATTGCGGTAGGTTACTGCTGCTGAAACAGAGTGAGATAAACTAATCAGCACTCCGTTTATGGCAGCAATTCCACCATTTAATGCTTTTCCTAGCTCACCATACCAATACATGTTCTTTATAGTGTGATTGTAAAAGAGCCCCAGGTTGGTTAATTTATTGCCCGTAAAGCTGTATTTATCGTAAAGCGCTGTTTGGGTGATAAAACTGTTATCGTACCGACTTTGATAAGTAATGGCACCTGCACCAAACTCGTTTTTAGTGTACTGTAGGCTAGACCATAAACACGCTGTGTTAAACTGCCTTTATTTTTAATCTCTGTTGGCGTGCGGTGCAAGCCTGTCTGATTGATAGTAGACTGCACAAGATCGCCTGCCTTATCTGCTTTTTGGCTCGCATCTAAATGCCTGATAGAAACAAAAGGAGTGAGGTCGAAATGTTGGTACAGAGTAATGGTTGCTGCTGCTCCTCTGAAAAATGAATATTCATTGGTTGAGGTGTATGGTCTCAAACCCAGGTCCTTTTTAGCAACGCTGGTTACATCAGGACCTTTGTCAAAAGAAAATCCCGACCATAAGGTTAATCCCTGACCAAATTGTAAAGTATAATCACCTGCCACCAGTTTTTTTACTTTTCCTAGTTTGAATAGCGCAACATTGGCCGAAAAGAAATCGAAAGGTTTACCTATAAATTTTTCACCTGCATCTTTGTCAAATGTTAAGGCCGCCGAAATTATAGAAGCATAGTTATAACGGTACCGCGTTTGAAAACGTTCAGGAGAACCTAAATAGCGGTTTCCAGGCAAATCGGTAAAACCTTTTTGCTTTTCTAAGGTTTGGGCATAACGCATCATAATATCATGCTCACCAGCATTAATAAGATTTTTTAATTTCAATCCACCATATTCTGTTATGTTGCTTACAGTAACAAATGGAATAAGATTTTCTACGGTTTTAATGTCAAAGCCATCAATGCTTTGTAATTCATGCACGTCCAGCAATTTGCCATTCTCTTTGGTGTATTCAAAGAAATTGCTGATTTGAAGCGGTGAAATAAAAACCAGTGTTTTTAATTCTTCAACCGTGGTGTTATTCAAATTAATGGGGTGCTTTCGGTATCTGGTTAATACTTCGACCAGTTCGGTTATGTCGTAATCATCAGGAAGGTTTTCGGCAACGCTTTCTACAATATCGCGTATGGTTACTTCTTGTTCTGTTGTTTGTGCATTTGCAATAAATCCGATCATCACAAATAGCATGCTTAAAATTTGAGCGCGCATAATAGATTGTTTTTCAGTAAAATGAATTAGATGAGGTAATGGAAGTTCGGATGATTTTTGCAGTTGTGACTAAAGCCAACATCGCACTCGTACAGGGTATAGTGGAAATAATTTAATGAATTAACACGGAGAGTCAATATGATGGAAATAACTGTTTGATTGCGATTGAAGAACGCTAAGAGATTATGCAAATAGCCTTGAACAGCTATACAGCGGGTAAAAAGGAGAAATAACAAAAAATACCATATTTTCATAAGCGAGCGTTAATCGGTTAAAGAAAATAGGGGTGATTTTTTGTTCTGTAGAACTAATATAGAAAAAATATTTTTAAAACTACAAATGGGTGTAATTTTAAAAATACTTAAGGGGTAAGGCAGCCGTCGTTTAAAGTTCCTGCGAGAGGTTAACCAGGAAACCTTTCAGTTTCTCCAGAGAATCAATAATTTTCTGGTTTTCTTTTACATCAGATTTATTGTTTTTCAGGTAATCTTTAGCGCCCTTTAAAGTGAAGCCTTTTTCATCAACAAGATTGAAGATAATTTTCAGGTTTTCTATGTCTTCGGGAGTGAAAAGGCGGTTGCCTTTTTTGTTTTTCTTAGGTTGAAGGATATCGAATTCTTTTTCGTAAAAACGAATCTGCGAAGCGTTTACATTAAACATTTCAGTCACTTCGCCCATGGTATAATACATTTTATTAATGTCTCTTTCTTTATACGGCATATTTTGAGCTTGATTATGAGTGTTTTATATCGATTAATTAAAGTATTCAAATGTAGCTCGATTTTTCCTTAATAACGCAATAAAATTTTAATTTTGTTCCCTCCAATAATATTGAAATGACAGCAAAAGAGATTAGACAGGCATTCCTTAGTTTTTTTGAATCGAAACAACACCATGTTGTTCCTTCCGCACCGATTGTGGTTAAAAACGACCCAACCTTAATGTTTACCAATGCGGGTATGAATCAGTTTAAAGATTTGTTTTTGGGAGAGGCTGCCATCAAATATGCTCGTGTTGCAGATACGCAACGTTGTTTGCGGGTTTCGGGTAAACATAACGACCTGGAAGAAGTGGGGATTGATACTTACCACCACACCATGTTCGAGATGTTGGGCAATTGGAGCTTTGGCGATTATTTTAAAAAAGAAGCTATCGCTTGGAGCTGGGAGTTACTGACCGAAGTTTATAAAATTCCGAAAGAAAAATTATACGTTACCTATTTCGAGGGCGACGAGAAAGAAGGTTTAGCGAAAGACCAGGAAGCTTATGATCTTTGGAAACAATATATAGATGAGAGCCATATTTTACCGGGAAATAAAAAAGACAATTTCTGGGAAATGGGCGATACCGGACCATGTGGCCCTTGTTCAGAAATCCACGTTGATTGCCGTACCGACGAAGAAAAAGCTTTAGTGGATGGCGCTACGCTGGTAAATGCCGATCACCCTCAGGTAATCGAAATCTGGAATAACGTATTTATGCAGTTTAACCGTTTAAAAGATGGTTCATTACAAAGTTTACCAGCCAAACATGTAGATACCGGAATGGGTTTTGAACGTTTGGTGCGTGTATTACAAGATAAAACATCTAACTACGATACCGACGTTTTTCAGCCAATGATTCAGTTTATTTCTGATAAAGCTGGAATTAAATACGGTGCTGATGAAAAGACCGATATTGCCATGCGTGTAATGGCCGATCACATCCGTGCCATTTCATTTGTTATTGCCGACGGACAGTTACCATCAAATAACAAAGCTGGTTATGTAATCCGCAGGATTTTACGCCGCGCGGTACGTTATGCCTATACTTTCCTAAACTTTAAAGAGCCTTTCTTAAATCAGTTGGTGCCTTTATTGGCAGAGCAGTTTAAAGGGGTTTTCGATGAGCTGGTTTCGCAACAGGATTTTGTACAGAAAGTGGTTTTAGAAGAAGAAGTTTCTTTCCTACGTACATTGTCGACAGGAATTCAGCGTTTTGAGAAATATCAGGCTGTAAATAATACTGTAGAAGGTAATTTTGCTTTTGAACTTTCAGATACCTTCGGCTTTCCGATCGATCTGACTGAGTTGATGGCAAGAGAAAAAGGCTGGTCGGTTGATTTAAAAGCTTACGAGCAGGCATTAAAAAAACAAAAAGACGATAGTCGCGCCGCTACCGCAATCGATACTAGTGACTGGGTAATTGTAAATGCCGATGATCAAAGTGAGTTTGTAGGTTATGATGACTTAGAAATTGAAACCGAGATTTTAAAATACCGTAAAGTAAAAGCTAAAGGCAAAGAGCAGTTTCAGCTGGTTTTACGCCAAACACCTTTTTATGCAGAAAGTGGTGGTCAGGTAGGAGATACCGGCCGTTTAGAAGACCACAGTCGCCAGTTTTGGATTGATATTACAGATACCAAAAAAGAGAATGGCTTAACAGTTCATTTTGCAGATATTTTGCCTGATAATCTTGAAGGTAAATTCTGGGCAGTTGTAGATGAAGATAAACGTGTTTTAACTGAAGATAACCATTCAGCCACTCACTTATTACACGCTGCCTTGAAACAGGTTTTAGGTCAGCACGTTAACCAAAAGGGATCATTAGTAAATGCTGATTACCTGCGTTTCGATTTTTCACACTTTGCAAAAGTAACCGAAGAGGAGCTGGCACAGATTGAAGTGATTGTAAACCAGAAAATCAGACAAAACATTAAGCTGAAAGAGCAACGAAACGTTCCTTATCAGGATGCGATAGAAAGTGGAGTAACAGCTTTATTTGGAGAAAAATATGGCGATTTTGTTCGGATGATTACTTTCGACGATCATTTTTCAAAAGAACTTTGTGGTGGTACGCACGTAAAAGCCACTGGTCAGATTGGTTCGTTTAAAATTGTTTCAGAAAGTGCTGTTGCTGCCGGTGTTCGCCGTATAGAAGCGATTACTGCCGACAAAGCAGAACAGTTTTTCCTGGACCAGAGAAAAGAACTTGGCCAGTTAAAAACATTATTAAACGGAAGTAAAGATCTGCCAGCTGCAGTACAAGCTTTGCTTGATGAAAATGCGAAGCTGAAAAAAGAGATCGAAAAATCGACTATCGAACGGGTAAATACCTTAAAACATGAAATTGTACACCATGTGAGAGGTATCAATGGCATTAATCTAATTGCTAAACATATTGATATACAGAGCGCTGAAGCGGTTAAAAACCTGGCATTCTCTTTAAAAGATATGGTTGATAACCTGTTTCTGGTTTTTACTACAGAAATTGATAGCAAACCTGGTATTACTGTAATGCTTTCCGATCATTTGGTGAAGAAAGGGTTAAATGCTTCGAATATTGTTCGTGAGCTTGGAAAAGAAATCCAGGGTGGCGGTGGCGGACAGCCTTTTTACGCAACAGCTGGAGGTAAGAATCCGGCTGGTTTAAAAGCGGTATTGGAAAAGGCCGAAACTTTTATTCCGCACGCGCATTAAGTGTATATAAAAGCATAAAAAAAGAGGCCCTAAAGCCTCTTTTTTTATTTTAATGTCTGCCATGTTTTTCGCGATGTCCTCTCGAGAATAAACTCGTATTTACATATCTATCATGGTGTCTGTTATCTTCCCTGTAGCTTCTGTAGTTATTTCGGGGCGAACGGTATCTGATTCTGTCGCCGCCACCATAAGAACTACGGTAATAATTATTATGGCTTGCATATCTTACCCTGTGGTTATTGTAACTGCGGTAAGGATTATCTCCATACACTACAATCTTTCTGCCGTGGTTAAGGTTATAGCCTCTGTATCTGGCTGGTAAATATCTTGATCTGGTCCATCTGTTTCCACTTAAGTAAACAAACTGTCTTTGTGGAACACAGTAGTAAGATTGTACTTCGGGGAGGTAGTAGTAATTAACATCCTGATATCCTGCGGGGATCCATGCAGGTTGTGAGCTAATATTTACATTAATACTTACCTGAGCGTTAGATTGATTAGATGTTAAAGCCACGATACCTAAAATCGCGGAAAGGATAAATAACTTTTTCATAATAATCTATTAATTTGTGTGTGTTTAATGTAATTCAAACGTTGTGCCAAAAAAACTATTGTAACAGATATATAAAAAAAGGAGCTCGTGAGAAACTCCTTTTGTTAAAGCTGAATATTATTAATTAGTGTTTTCCTTTACCATTTCCGTGGCCCTTACCGTTATTTCCTTTTCCGTAGATCTTTTTAGCCTGGCCCGGAGGCATTCCATGAGGATGCCCTTTTACTACGTAATATTTACTATCACGGCTATCTCTAATGATCAGCTGTCCTTTATTGCCTTTGTATTTTGCATATTTTACCTTATCATTTCTGAAATTCAGATATGGTTTAGGCGAATTGATTACAACCTTGTAACCGTTATATAAATCGTAGTTGCCGTACCTGGATGGCAAAGAGTTGGCAAATACCCAGTCATTTCCGTTTAAATAAATAAATTGTCTTTGAGGGACATAGTAATAACTTTCTACCTCCGGAAGATAATAGTAATCTACGTGATCATAGCCTACCGGCCCCCATAATGGTTGAGACCCAATATTAATATTTACATTCAACTGCGCTTTTGCTGGCAGGCTGAGAAATGAAACCATCATTACTGCAGCTATAAAAAATAATCTTTTCATAATTTCTTAATTTGTGTGTTTATCCGTCTAATTTCAAAGCACGTGCCAAAAAACTAAACATAAAAAAAGAGCTTCGGTTGAAGCTCTTTTTTTATGAAGTTAACGATGGTTGTTTCTGTGGTTTTGCTCACCATTTCTATCGGGCCTGCGGTTATCGTTTTGATCTACATGTTTAACTACTTTTATATTTCGTGGCCTGTTACGTTCGGGACGTACTACAGTTACCTGTCTTTGACTATAATTCGGATGACCTTTAACTACATAATATTTAGCTTCGCGGCTATCTCTTATTACTGCCTGACGGCCACCATAATTTTTATAACGGCTATATCTGGTAACATAAAAATTGTTTTGCAAATAAGGTTTTGGCTTGTTAATTACCACTTTATAGGTACGGTACAAATCAAAGTTGCCGTATTGTGCAGGCAAATTATTTGTCCATACCCAACGGCCAGCGTTTAAATAAATGTATTGGGCAGAAGGAACATAATAATAAGCATCTATATCAGGGAAATAATAATAATCAACATGGTCATATCCGGTTGGACCCCAAACAGGTTGTGAGCCAATATTTATATTTAAACTAACCTGTGCTTTTGCATCATTTATGCCGAATAATGATACCATCAGAACTGCGGCAAATAAAACTAACTTTTTCATAATCTTAAAGGTTTTTGTGTGTGTTAATTATTGGGATAGACAGCGGCAGCAAATAGTAGTTTAATTAGGTATTACCGATTTAACATTCTTTAACGGATTCGTTTTATTCAGTTAGCTGAGTAAATTGTAAGTTGCCTTGTATTTTATTGATTGTCAGTTTTTTGATTGTTGATTGAAGAAAGGTTATTTTGATAGGAATTTTTAAAAAAATCTCCATCAAGCCTTTTTTAACGAAAGACTAAATAATAACTATATTTGCCTGTAATTTTAACATATAAAGCTTTAATGTCTTTACAAAATAGCAATTTCGAACTCGTTTCAGGACTGGAAATCCACGTTCAGTTAAATACCAATACTAAAATATTTTCAGCAGATAGTGCCGCTTTTGGTGCTTCGCCTAATCAAAATATATCAACCGTTTCGCTGGCATTGCCAGGTGCTTTACCAAAGTTAAATAAAGAAGTGGTAGCTAAAGCGGTTCGCATTGGCCTGGCATTAAATTGTACCATTAACCAGATCAATCATTTCGACAGGAAAAACTATTTCTATGCCGATTTGCCTAAGGGGTATCAGATTACACAGGATAATCAACCGATTTGTGTTAATGGTTTCCTGGAAGTTGAGCTTGCTGATGGATCGACAAAGAAAATCGGTATTAACCGTATTCATTTAGAAGAAGATGCAGGTAAAAGCATTCACGATCAGGACGATCACTATTCTTTAGTTGATTTAAACCGTGCCGGCGTGCCCTTAATTGAGATTGTTACCGAACCTGATATCCGCAGTGCAGAAGAAGCTTCGGCTTTACTGGGTGAAATCAGGAAACTGGTTAGGCATTTGAATGTGAGCGATGGCAATATGGAAGAAGGCAGTTTGCGTTGCGATGCCAACATTTCGATTCGCCCACAGGGGGCAACCGAGTTTGGAACCCGTTGCGAAGTAAAAAACCTAAACTCTATGCGTAATGTACGCAGGGCTATGGATTTTGAATTTGGCCGTCAGGTTGAAGTAATTAGTAATGGTGGTAAAATTATCCAGAGCACGCTTAATTTTGATGCGGAAAATGGCACTACTTCGCCCATGCGTACCAAAGAGGAAGCTAACGATTACCGTTATTTTTCTGATCCCGATTTGCAGCCTATCCACATTTCGGATAGCTGGTTAGCTGAAATTAAATCGGCCATGCCTGCATTGCCAAACGAGATTTCGAAAAAGATGATTGCAGAATTTGGGATCAGTAAGGCAGATGCAGCCATGTTTGCAGAAGACTTAGCCTTACTCACTTATTTTAATGCAGCCTTGCCTGTTGTAAACACCCAAAAAAGTTTAATTAACTGGCTTATTGGTCCGGTTAGGGCTGTTTTAAACGAAAAAGGTATTGCAATTGATGCTTATGCTGTGAAACCAGAACAACTTGCGGCAGCCATTAATCTGGTTGATGATAAAAAAGTAACCCAGCAAATAGCCATACAGCAATTATTACCTGCTATTGAAGCTAAGGCTGATGCCAATGTAGCAGAACTTGCGCAGTCATTAAACCTATTAATTACCGATAATGGTGATGAGCTGGGCGTTTTTATTGATGAAGTGTTAAATAAATACCCGCAACAGGTTGAAGCATATAAAAAAGGGAAAAAAGGCGTTTTAGGCTTGTTTGTAGGCGATGTTATGAAACTGGCCAAAGGAAAAGCCGATGCTAAGAAATTAAATGAACTAATACTTGAAAAACTGAAATAATGAGAATAAAACAATTGAGCCTGATTGTGCTGATTGCAATTGCTTTCACTGCATGTAAACCAAAAGATAGTTTCACGATTGACGGAACTTTCCAAAACCCGGGGACAGAAAAAAAAGTGTTTTTGTATGGGATGCAAAACAGTAATATGGTTGCAATCGATTCGACCAATTTATCAGAGAAAGGCGAATTTAAATTTATACGCAAAACCCCTTCAGTAGACTTTTTCAGGGTATCGGTAGGTAACCACGAATTTATGCTGATTGCTAAAAACGGCGACGAAATTAAACTGGAAGCTGATTTGGCTGATAAAACCATGGCCTATAAAATTTCGGGTGCAAACGAGGTTGATAAATTATCGGAGCTTAACGGCATCAGAAATACCTTTGCCAAGCAAGTTGAAAAGTTACAGGCCGATTTCGAAGCGAAAGTAGCTACACAGCCGCAAAACAGGGCTACTATTTTAGAATCGATGAAGCCTCAGTACGAATCTTACATCAATCAGTTAAATACACAGATCTTAAAATTTGCAAAAGACAATAAAGGTACATTGGCTAGTTTTTATGCCATGAATACATTAAGTCCGCAGGAATTTGAAGCTGAACTGGTAAAATTTGCAGATGAGGTTAAAGAAGATATTAAAGGTAATGCCACCGTAGACGCTTTTGTGAAGCAAATGGCGCAGTTAAAAGCGGTACAAGTTGGAGAAACAGCACCAGCATTTACCATCAACACAGCCGAAGGTAAAGCAGTTAGCTTAGCCGATTATAAAGGGAAATATGTGCTGGTAGATTTTTGGGCATCGTGGTGCCAGCCTTGCCGTCAGGAAAACCCGAACGTGGTAAAAGTTTATAATCAATACAGAACTAAGAATTTTGATATTCTGGGTATTTCGCTTGATACCGATAAAGCAGCCTGGTTAGGAGCTGTTAAAGCTGACGGATTAATCTGGACACATGTATCGGAATTGAAAGATTTTAATGGTGAAACGGTAAAAAAATACCAGGTGCAAGCAATTCCGACTTCATATCTGATCGATCCGACAGGGAAAATTGTGGCTAAAAACCTTCGTGGAACAGCGCTGGAAGACTTCTTAGCCAAAACGTTACGTTAAAACAAATTTCATGTTAAACTAATTTAAGTAATTAACAATTTCTTAACTTAGACTTAACTAAATATTGCATCATAGACAGTACTTTCGTAACAAATATTTAACTATGAACAACGCAGGTCAGAAAATATTAATTGTTGATGATGAACCAGATATTCTGGAGCTTATTGAGTACAACCTAAAGAAAGAGGGGTACCAGGTTTTCACGGCAACCAACGGTCAGGAGGGAATTACAGTTGCAAAGAAGGTTCATCCTGATTTGATTATCCTGGATATTATGATGCCTAAAATGGATGGGATTGAGGCTTGCCGTTTAATGCGTGCAATTCCTGAATTCAAAAATACATTTATGGTTTTCTTAACCGCCAGAAGCGAAGAGTATTCGGAAATTGCCGGTTTTAATGTAGGTGCTGACGATTATATCGCCAAACCAATTAAACCAAGGGCTTTGGTAAGCCGGATCAATGCAATTTTAAGAAGAAATGCAGGTACAGAAGAAGTATCAGAAAATAAGCTGGAAATTGGCGATTTAGTAATTGACCGCGAAGCTTACCTCGTTTTTCAGGGTGGCAACAAAGTGGTGTTGGCTAAAAAGGAATTCGAATTGTTATACCTTCTGGCTTCTAAACCCGGTAAGGTTTACACCCGCGAATCGATCCTTAAAAATATATGGGAAGATTCGGTAGTGGTTACTAACCGTACTATCGATGTGCACATCCGTAAACTGCGCGAAAAATTAGGCGAGAATTATGTTTCTACTGTAAAAGGAGTAGGTTATAAATTTGAGTTAGCGTAAATTAATTTTACCACAGATATACACAGATTAACACAGATTTTTTCTGATGCTTAATCTGTGTTTTTTTATGCACCAAGATGTCAAAAGCTAAATGCTTATTTGTGTTCATACTTTTTATCTGTGGTTAATTTCTAAATCAATAAGTTAGCGTAAATTAATTTAGCCACAGATATACACAGATTAACGCAGATTTTTTCTGATGATTAATCTGTGTTTTTTTATGCACATGCATGTCAAATGTTAAACCCTGATCTGTGTTCATCCTTTTTTATCTGTGGTTAATTTCTGAATCAATAAGATAAAATCGTATTTTTGCGCTTCATTAATCGCACCACAGTTTGAAGTTTCCAAATTTTAAAGACCTTATCCTTTTCGAAGACAACGATTTTATTGTCATCAACAAACCTCCGTTTTTAGCATCGCTTGATGAAAGAGGCGCGGCTGGCGAAACCAATGTTTTGCGTTTAGCCAAGCAGTATAGCTATGATGCACAGGTATGTCACCGTTTAGATAAGGAAACTTCTGGCGCTTTAATTATCGCTAAAAACCCTGAAGGTTACCGCCATGCTTCTATGCAATTTGAAAGAAGAAAGGTGAACAAAACCTACCATGCAGTTGTAGATGGCCATGTGATTTTTGATCAGCTAATGGTTGATTTACCAATCTTAAACGATGGAAATAAGAATGTAACCATTGATAGGGTTGAGGGAAAACGCGCCGAAACCATTTTCGATTCGCTAAAATATTATAAACACTATACTTTGGTTGAGTGTAAGCCAATTACCGGCCGCATGCACCAGATTCGTATCCATTTAGCCACACAAAGGGCTGCCATTGTTGGCGATGATATGTATAAAGGGAAACCAGTATTTCTTTCTTCGATCAAAAGAGGTTACAGGTTAACCAAAGGCGAAGAAGAACAACCCATCATGAAGCGTTTTGCGCTACACGCGAGACACCTGGTATTTAAAGGCCTCGACGATAAGGACATTGTAATCGATGCACCATATCCAAAAGATTTTGCAACCTTAATTAAGCTGTTAGATAAATTTGACGCTTAATCACTGGTTTTTCTGCAGGAATATAAAAATAGAAAAAAATGTATATCCGCTTTGTAAATTACCTTGATCAGATTAACCTGTACCGGAAATCAAAAATATCAAACCGTAATTTCTTAGTTGTATTGGCTGTTATCGTTGGTGTTTTAGCCGGACTTGCTGCTGCAGCTTTAAAAAGCCTAACCCACCACATCGAGGAGTTTCTCCAATCAGATTGGCACTGGAAATATAAATACTACCTGTACTTTATTTTTCCGATGATCGGGGTCTTTTTAACGGTTTTATACATCAGGTCTTTCATCCGCAGAAGTAAATTCGAAACCGGTTTAACCCCTTTATTATACGCCATTTCGAAGAAATCGAGCAGGGTAGAAGCACACAATATTTATTCGCAGGTGATTACTGCAGCGGTTACCGTAGGTTTTGGTGGTTCAACGGGTTTAGAGGCACCGATCGTAACCAGTGGTTCGGCTATTGGTTCAAATTTGGGTCGCTTTCTTGGGCTCTCTTATCGCGAAATTACCATGTTGGTGGCCTGTGGTGCAGCCGCAGGTATTGCAGGTGCGTTTAATAGTCCGGTGGCAGGTATTGTTTTTGCTATTGAAATTCTGCTTCCCGAGTTTACCATTCCGGCATTTATTCCATTGCTTTTATCGGCAGCAACCGCAGCCGTAGTAGCCAGGGCGTTTTATACGCAACAGTTATTCTTTCTGGTAACTGAGGGCTGGAAAATGAATGCATTGATTTACTATGTGCTTTTGGCGGGCTTAATCGGCTTGTTTTCCATCTATTTTACCAAAGCGAATTACGCAGTTAAAGGTCTTTTCTATAAAATTAAGCATCCTTACACCAAGGTAATTGTGGGCGGTTTAATGCTGGGTGCTTTAGTATTTCTTTTTCCAACATTATATGGCGAAGGCTATATTACCATTAAAGGCTTGCTAAAGGGCGATTATCTGGCGGTAATTAACAATAGTATTTTTGATGATTACAATAGCATCCCTGCCATCGTAGTGCTGTTTACCGTGGTTACCATTTTCATGAAATCACTTGCGACCCTCATTACTTTAGGCGCAGGTGGTAATGGCGGTACATTTGCGCCAAGCTTAATTATGGGTGGCTTAATCGGGTTTATTTTTGCCTACACGGTAAATTTATCAGGCATAGCACATTTAAACGTATCTAATTTTATTGTAGCGGGTATGGCCGCTGCTTTAGGATCAATCATGCATGCGCCATTAACAGGTATTTTCCTGATAGCCGAAATTACCGGCGGCTATATTTTAATGGTGCCTTTAATGATTACTACAGCCATTTCTTACGCCATTAACCGTGGTTCGCAAAAACATTCTATTTACACCAAAGCACTGGCCGATAAGGGCGAACTTTTATCACACGAGGATAAGGACACCACAGTTTTGAACCAGATGAAACTGAAATACCTGATTGAAAAAAGCTATCCACAAGTGCAGATGAACGACATGCTTTCGCTGAAAATGGGTGAGATTATGCAATCGCATAAAAACATCTGTGCCGTTACCGATGAAACCGGAGATTTTAAAGGCATCATTTACATCGAAAAATTGTTCAATGAAATGATGAGTAACCCGGATAAGGAAAACTTACAGGCCGCTGATTTGGTACAAGCTGCACCAAACACACTTACCGAGTCTGATGATCTTAAAATAGTACTGGAAAAGATGGAACAGGAAAATGTATGGATTTTACCGGTACTCTCAGAACAAAACCGTTATCTGGGGTTCGTTTCTAAGACTGCAATCTTTAACAAATACAGGGCTTTGCTGATGCGGCAGAATGATTATATGGGGTAGTCGGTAAATCTTTGTGAGATCGTCATTTCGACCGAAATGGAGAAATCTTTTAGTGGATATTCTTAATAGATCTCTCCATTCCGTTGCACTTCAGTCGAGATGACGAATGCCTATAGTAGAGAAAGGTGTAATTAAAGCAAAAAGTTGAAAGCCAAATTCTAAGACTGCAATCTTTAACAAATACAGGGCTTTGCTGATGCACCAGAATGATTATATGGGGTAGTTGGTAAATCTTTGTGAGATCATCATTTCGACCGAAGTGGAGAAATCTTTTAGTGAATATTCTTAATAGATCTCTCCGTTCCGTTTCACTTCAGTCGAGATGACGAATGCCTATAGTAGAGAAAGGTGTAATTGAAGCAAAAAGCTGAAAGCCAAATTCTAAGACTGCAATCTTTAACAAATACAGGGCTTTGCTGATGCGGCAGAATGATTAATGGGATAGTTGGTAAATCTTTGTGAGATCGTCATTTCGACCGAAGTGGAGAAATCTTTTAGTGAATATTCTTAATAGATCTCTCCGTTCCGTTGCACTTCAGTCGAGATGACGAATGCCTACAGTAGAGAAAGGTGTAATTAAAGGAAAAAGCTAAAAGCAAAAAAAATTGGAATGCTGTCCGGCTAACCTTCAAACATTCCAACTTCAAAACTTTTCAACGTATTATCCTATTCAGCTCTTTTTAGACCGAACTTCTCAATCTTACTGTATAAATGGCTACGCTGAATATCGATTTCATCGGCCGTTTTAGATACATTCCAATTGTTTTTCTCGAGCTTGAATTTTATAAACTCGCGTTCTGCGTGATCTTTATAATCCTGGAAATTATTAAAGGAATCGAAAGTAGAAGCAAGGCTCGAACCACCTGAACTGGCAATCTGAGCACTGGTTGCAGCACCAATGTTTGTCCCGCCGCCTGGATTGGCAAAGGCACGCACATCATTTTCGGTAATTACTTTATCGCTCAAAATAATCAAACGCTCAATCATGTTGTGCAGCTCACGTACGTTACCTGTCCAGGGCAATGCCTGTAGTGCCGACATTCCACCCTCGTTTATCTTTTTAACCGGCATACCGTAATCACCGCAAATCCGCTCTAAAAAGTTCTGCGCAATTACCGGGATATCATCCGTACGCTCGGTAAGGTGTGGTACATGTATATTAATTACATTTAAGCGGTGGTACAAATCCATACGGAAATTACCATTCTCAATTTCTTTTAATAAATCTTTATTTGTTGCCGCTAAAACACGCACGTTTACATCAATTTCCTTTTCGCCACCAACACGGGTAATTTTATGTTCCTGTAGGGCACGTAGTACTTTTGCCTGTGCCGACAGGCTCATATCGCCAATCTCATCCAAAAATAAAGTACCACCGTTAGCCAGTTCAAACTTACCAATGCGTTGTTTTACCGCAGAGGTAAACGATCCCTTTTCGTGACCAAATAACTCACTTTCAATTAGCTCCGAAGGAATAGCCGCACAGTTTACTTCAATTAAAGGACTTTCTGACCGGTTCGATTTTTCATGTAACCAGCGGGCAACCAATTCTTTACCACTACCATTTGCACCCGTAATTAATACGCGGGCTTCGGTAGGGGCAACACGTTCGATGGTTTCTTTGATTTTTGAAATACTTTCCGATTCGCCCAGTATTTCGCGTGTTTTACTTACTTTACGTTTTAAAACTTTGGTTTCAGTTACCAAAGTTCCACGATCTAAACCATTGCGTACCGTAATTAGTAAACGGTTTAAATCAGGTGGTTTGGAAATAAAATCAAATGCACCTTTTTTGCTGGCCTCGATAGCGGTTTCTACCGTACCATGACCAGATATCATAATAAAAGGTAAATCGGGCTTAATGAGCTGCGCCTGTTCGAGCACCTCCATACCGTCCATCTTATTCATCTTGATATCGCAGAGTACGAGATCATAATTCCCTTTTTTGATCATCTCGAGGCCATCAATACCGTTATCGATATCTTCAACTTCGTAATTCTCGTATTCCAGAATTTCGCGTAAGGTACTCCTTATCGCTCGTTCATCGTCAATTATTAATAGTTTAGCCATTAGCGCTTTATTCTTTTATTTGAAATGCGAATATATTATTTTTTAATTAATGTATAGTTTTTTGTACAATTTATACGCTATAAACCCAAAATGTGCCGAAAGGTTTTTAATCTTAATAGGAATAATCGAGTTTAAACTTGCTCAGATCTGGTTGGTGCACTTTCTTGCGGTTTAACTCCACGTCATAAATGCTTTTCCCAAGGTTTTTCATAAACGGAAAACAAACCGTATCGTATTCATATTTATTGTCGTTAAATATGCCGTCTTCATTGCTATGTACTACAGCTGTTAAAAAATATTCAATACCGTTTTTAAAATCAACGAAGTAAGAGTTGTCGATAATATAACCGTAGCTATCGCCATATTTATTAAAGATCCTGATGTTTGGATCGGGGCTGATGTGCTCGCGGCCATAATAAAGCATTTTAGCATAAGTTGGCCAGAATTCTTGCTGATCGTACTTTGGAAAATCACTTTCAGTCGGATATTTACTCATGTAGGTATAAATGAGTTTATAATCAGCAGCAGTTAATTTAAACCTTTCTTTTACAGGAAATGCTTCCGGAAAAATTAATTTTTGCATCAGTTTCTGTTGATCGTTAATCGCAAAAGCATTTTTTTCGGCCAGGCTAAAAGGTTTGTTTACCAGTTTATCGGCGCTATCCAGGTAACCTTTGCCCATAGTGAGATTTGTTAAATTTAACGCATAATCTTTTGGATCGTATTGAGGCTGCTGATTATAAACCAGTTGATTTCCGTTATAAAATTTAACCGGATTGGTGTGTTTAGCAGATTCACCAGCATCGCCAATAGCCAAACGGTTTAATATCCGACTGTCGTTAAAACCGTTGTCTTTTAGTTTCTGATTAATTTCTGCACGGCCAATAAATTCGAACAACCTGTTAAATGCATCATTATCGCTGGTGAGCAAAATCTTTTTAACGTAATGTGCCACAGATGGCAAACCATTGCCCGCGCTGGTATCTTTTAATACTTTCGTTTGCCCTTTAAAAGCACTATCGGTAATCATTGTGCTTTGAGCGGTTAAGCCCGTACTTTTTAAACGGTTTACTTTCTCCAGCGCAAAAATTACAGCCGCGAGTTTAACAGTACTGGCCGGATAAAAATAGTGGTGTGGATCTAAATTGTAACTGAAGGTTTTAAAGCTGGGTTTGTTTTGGGCATCGCGGTTAACCTGCGTATATAGCAGCTGTATCTGGTTTTTATCCGGATGATTAAGCACAGCTGAAAAAAGCGCAGGTTTCGATTCCATCAGTTTTTTGAGGAACACTGTATCGGTTTTTTGCGCCATGGCAGATAAGCTGATTAACGAAAGTGAAACAATTAAAATTTTTCTCATGAGTAATAATGTGATTCCTAATTTAGCCTTTTCTGTTAAAACGAGCATTTTCCATCATCCATTTTACATGTTCGTTAATTTTCTTACATTTGCGGCGCTTTTGGTTTCCGGCATTACACCCGGAATTAAAAGGGAATACAGTGTAAATCTGTAACTGTCCCGCAGCTGTAAGCTCCTTAACGGATTTCCAATCAATTGCCACTGTGCCGACTTGTCGGGATGGGAAGGCCGGAAAACCGGGAGTAAGTCAGAAGACCTGCCTTAGCATTATATTTCATAGCTTTCGTGGATTGAAGCTAGGGGTGAGGTACTTACGTTTTTCGTATTTTCATTTCTTTTCTATCTGTTGGCTGTGGGTTAAACTCACAATCAAATGATCAAAATTAAAGGTGTTTTACTAAGCACCAGGTTTTTCTTTTTGCTGGCACCGCTATTGGGCATGGGGCTTCTTTTGCCTGCTATTTCAATTGCACAGATCGATACAGCAAAAGCCAATCAATTGCAGGAGATTAAAATAACGGAGTATAAAAACTCAAAGGTAAATTTATCACCAACTCCTGTACAAATCCTCATTGGATCGGAATTAAAGCGCCTGAACAGTCTGTCGGTTGCCGATGCCATACGCTATTTCGCTGGTGTACAATTAAAAGATTACGGAGGTGTTGGCGGTTTAAAAACTATTAATGTAAGGAGCATGGGCAGCAACCATACTGCTGTTTTTTATGATGGTGTGCAGCTTGGAAATGCCCAAAACGGCCAGGTAGATTTAGGGAAATTTTCTTTAGATAACCTCGAGGAGATTGCTGTTTATGTTGGTCAAAAACCCGAATTACTGATGCCGACCAGAAGTTATGCTGCTGCCAGTGCACTTTACCTTCGAACAGCACAACCTGCTTTTAATGAAGGGAAAAAGTATGGGTTGGGTGTTGGTTTAAAAACCGGCTCATTCGGATTGATTAACCCTAATATCAGTTATAAACAAAAAATCAGCAATAAAATCTCTCTCCTTTTAGATGCTAGCTATTTAGAATCTAACGGCAAATATAAATTCAGGTATAAAGAACTGGCATACGATACCACCATTATCCGGAATAACAGTGATGTTAAATCGGCAAGGGTAGAAGCAACGCTGTTTGGCTTATTACCCGATAGCAGCAAGTGGAATCTTAAATTATACAACTACAACTCGGAACGCGGACTGCCAGGCGCTATTGTTTCGAACAGGTTTACGTTTACACAGCGCCAGTGGGACGATAATAGTTTTGTTCAGGCTTCGTACCAGAATAAAAGAAGTGCCCGCTATAATTTTATGTTCAATACGAAGTATGCATATAGTTTTATGCGTTACCTCGATCCCGAATTTAAACAGCAAAACAGCTTTTTAGACAACCGCTTTACCGAAACGGAGTGGTACATCTCTGCTGTTAATCTTTATAAATTATCCCGTATTTGGGAGGTTTCGCTGGCTACTGATTATAGTTTGCAACAGCTTGATGCCAATTTGTACGATTTTGCTTATCCTAAACGCAATACCGGTTTAGTAGCACTTGCCAGCGCCTTTAACCTGAAAAGATTGAGTATACAAGCCAATGTTTTAGCAACCCTGATTGCAGAGCAGGTTAAAAATGGCAATCAATCTGCCAACAGGCAGGAATATACTCCGGCTTTAATGGCATCGTGGCAACCTTTTCAAACCAAAGATTTCCGCATTCGCAGTTTTTACAAATCCATTTTCCGGATGCCCACTTTTAACGACCTCTATTACACGTTTATTGGAAACACCAAGCTAAAACCCGAATACACCAGTCAATACGACCTGGGTTTTACTTATGGACATACTTCAAACGGTAGACGTTTGGCTTATTTATCCCTTCAGGCCGATGCCTATTACAATTTGGTAAAGGATAAAATTGTAGCCATTCCCGGTAATAATTTAGGCAGATGGACCATGGTTAACCTCGATCGTGTGCGTATCAGAGGCTTTGAAACCAATATTCAAACGGTTTGGGATTTAGATTTACAGTTGAAGCTGAAGGCAAGTGCGAAATATACCTTCGAAAAAGCAGTAGATATTAGTACCACAGCCTTCAGGTATGGCGATCAGATTCCCTACATCCCTGTACATAGCGGATCAGCAAGATTTGGCATTGATTATAAAAACCTGGTATTTAACTACGGTTATATCTATACAGGCGAACGATATAGTCAAAAGGCAAATATAGCAGCTAACTATGTTAAGCCGTGGTACACCCACGATTTAGCGCTTGGTGCAAATTTTTCTTACCACCAAAGCAGGTTCTTCATCAATGCCGAAATCAATAATGTTTTTAACCAGTATTACGATGTAGTACTCAACTATCCCATGCCTGGTCGTAACTACCGGCTTACTTTATCCGCTAATTTTTAAACCAATTTAAAATCACGATATGAAACACAAATTACACCACGTTTTAAAACTAACCGGCTTTTTGCTTTTAACAGCCCTGGCATTTGCCTGTAGAAAAGATACCCCGGTAGATGAAGACGCTGAACAGGGAGCCAAAACCCCATCATTAACCGTAAAGGGCTTATATGTTTTGAATGAAGGCAACTGGGGTTCTAACAAATCATCTTTAGATTACTATAGCTACGATGATGGCAAATACACGAGAAATATATTTGGCGCGGCTAACCCGGCTGTTACTTTAGGCCTGGGCGATGTGGGTAACGACATTAAAATTTACGGTGCTAAAATGTATGTTGTTGTAAACGGAAGCAATAAAGTAGAAATTTTAAATGCCAGCAACGCAAAGCAGGTGGCTAAGCTGGATATCAACAATCCGCGTTATGTTACCTTCTATAAGAATTTCGCTTACATCACTTCTTATGATGGCTACGTAGCTGTTGTGGATACCACTGCGTTAAGTACCATTAAAACTAAAATAACGGTAGGTAATCAACCCGATGAAATGGCGGTTGTAGGCACTAAGCTCTATGTGGCCAATTCTGGTGGTTACAACTATCCAAATTACGATAGAACGGTATCGGTAATTGATTTAACAACCAATACAGAAACCAAAAAGATTGATGTAGCCATTAACCTGCACCATTTAAAAGCAGATAAGTATGGCGATGTGTATGTAACTTCGAGAGGTGATTATGCAGCCATTGCTTCGTCGCTGTATGTAATCGACACCAAAACCGATGCCGTTAAAAAGAACTTCAATATTCCGGTTAGCGATTTCTGGATTAATGATGATGATGCCTATCTGTTTTCTTACAGCTATGCTACCTCAAAGTCGACCTATGTAAAACTTAACGTAAAAGACGAAACAGTTGTAAGCAACAATTTTATAACCGATGGTACTGAGGCTTCGATTACGCTTCCGTATGGTATTGCTGTAGATCCGACATCAGGAGATGTTTTTGTTACCGATGCCAGAGATTACGTTACCCCAGGTACCATTTACTGTTTCGACAAAGCTGGCAAAAAGAAGTTTACGTTTACCACCGGTGATATTCCGGCACACATTGCATTCTTATTTAAATAACATAAACACACACACAAAATGAAAAAATCAATAAGCTATGCCATGCTTTTCTGTCTGTTCTTATTCAGTTGTAAGAAAGATAACGTACTCGGACCCGATGTAAACCTACTGGTTAAAGCAGATGCTGTACAAGCTAAGGTAGCGGTAGCAACCAATTTTAGCGCAGGTACAAACAATGGCCAGGCTTTTCAGCACGAATGGAAATTAGATGGCAAAGTAGTAAGCACCGTTTACAACTATAACTTTACTGCCACAAAAGCAGGTACTTATGTTTTAGCATATAAAGGTTATAACGAAGCTGGTGAGTTTACACATACCTATACCATTACCGTTCCGGTTCCAGTGGTAGAAATTACACCAAACAGCAGCAAATATATCAGCCGGATCTTAGATTATTTACCGGCACCAGGACAATTTGTGAACGAAACTTTGGGTAAACCAGAACAGGCTCAGAAACTAATTGGAAGTACTACCAACCTCATCTCTTTAGGTGGTTTTGGTGGCTACATTATTTTCGGTTTCGACCACTCGGTGGTTAATAATACAGGTAATGATCTGGCCATTTATGGTAATCCATCGGGCGCTCCATATCATTTTTCTGAGCCAGGCATTGTAATGGTTAGTCAGGATAGCAATGGCAACGGCCTTGCAGATGATGAATGGTATGAACTGGCCGGAAGTGAATACACCAAAGCTACAACCATTAAAAACTATGAAATTACTTACACCAATCCTAAGGCATTTGCAAATGTAGCCTGGAAAGATAACCAGGGAAATAGCGGTGAAGTGAAGGTTAATAATTTCCACAAACACAATTTTTACCCTGAATTCGCTGCAAATCAGGAAACAATTACATTTAAAGGCACCTTATTACCTCCTTCAACAGGCAAGGTTGGTAGTATTGTGATCAGTTCCCCTTTTGATTGGGGCTATACCGACAGTTATTCGACAGGTGATGATTATAAAACCAATCTGTATAACAGTTTCGATTTATCATGGGCGGTTGATAAAAGCGGAAATAAAGTTGATTTAAAAACAATCGATTTTGTTAAGGTGTATACCGGTCAAAGTGCCGATGCAGGTAGCCTTGGAGAAATTTCTACCGAAGTTAAGGGTGCAGTTGATTTAGGAATTAAATAAATACGAGCATCTACCTATAAATAACGTCTCAATAATGAAAGGCCTGCCTTGTGCAGGCCTTTTTCGTTAACATCGTTTTTAAAAAATACTAACAAGAGTTAATCTGCATCTGGTTAGTTTAAAATATTTTCTTGCAAGACTCAAAACGTATCGAATTACATACAAATCATATCAAAAAAGACTGAAATCATGTCGAGCAAGACTCAAAACGTATCGAATTACATACAAATCATATCAAAAAAGACTGAAATCATGTCGAGCAAGACTCAAAACGTGTCGAATTACGTACAAATCATATCAAAAAAGACTGAAATTATATCAAGCAAGACTCAAAACGTATCGAATTACATACAAATTATATCAAAGAAGACTGAAATCATATCAAGCAAGACTCAAAATGTATTGAATTACATACAAAACATATCTAATCATAATGAATTTGTCTCAGGCTGGATGGTTCCGGTAATTCGCCAGATTACTTTAATATTTAAGTGTAAACCTAAGTTAGATTGATAAAACACTTTTAGCGCTATTTACAAGCCGTTTGATATGAACGTTCGCCACCCTGAATTTATCTCAGGGTCTTTACGGCTTGAAAGATGCTGAAATAAATCCGATAGCTATCGGATCAGCATGACGATGAGCTTTTCCCGCTGATAAACAGAAAAGGGCGCAGATGTTGATTTGCAAAAGACGCTGTTATTTGGATAAACGATACCGCTATAAATCTGCGTATTAATCCGTTTAGATCTGCGGGCAATAATTGGTAGCATATTTCCTGCAGATTACACAGAAAAGGGCGCAGATGTTGATTTTCAAAAGAAGCTGTTATTTGGATAAACGATACCGCTATAAATCTGCGTATTAATCCGTTTAGATCTGCGGGCAATAATTGGTAGCATATTTCCCGCAGATTACACAGAAAAGGGCGCAGATGTTGATTTTCAAAAGAAGCTGTTATTTGGATAAACGATACCGCTATAAATCTGCGTGTTAAATCCGTTTAAATCTGCGGGCAAATGATTGGTAAATATTACCCGCAGATTACGCAGAAAAGGGCGCAGATGTTGATTTTCAAAAGAAGCTTTTATTAGGACAAAGAAATCTTTTTAAATCTGCATATTAATCCGTTTAAATCTGCGGGAAATGATTAGCAAATTTCCACAGACCTCTCGATTCCGTTCGAATTAACAAAAATATGCGCCTTCAATTCATCAAATGCCATCTTTTATAGTTCTCACAATTTTTTTGTTACATTTGCGGCGCTTTTGGTTTCCGGCATTACATCCGGAATTAAAAGGGAATACAGTGTAAATCTGTAACTGTCCCGCAGCTGTAAGCTCTGTAACGGTTTTTCTATTCTTTTGCCACTGCTCCGGCGCTCCGGAATGGGAAGGCAGAAAACCGGGAGTAAGTCAGAAGACCTGCCTCAAGCATTAATTTCGTAGCTTTCGGGGATTGAAGCTGGGGTTTGAAGTACTTAACGTTTACGTATTTTCATTTCTTTTTACAATCTGTTGGCTATAGGTAAAACTAACCATCAAAATGAACAAAACAACAATTTTAGCAGCTGCTGGTTTAGGCCTGGCACAGCTAATGATTAGCCAGCTGGCTAATGCGCAGCAAAAAGACACTGTGCAGCTTAAAGATGTGGTAATTTCTGCCACTAAAAACGATCAAAAACAATCACAAACCGGTAAAGTGGTTAGCATCATCAGTCGCGAGGTGTTAGAACGCAGCAACGGAAAATCGTTACCCGATTTATTAACTGAGCAGGCAGGTATTATCATCAGTGGAGGTAACAGTAGCCAGGGAAAGGATAAAAGTATCTTTTTCAGGGGCTCGGGTAGTGGTTATACCCTGATATTAATTGATGGGATTGTACAGAACGATCCATCGAGCATTAGCGGTACATTCGATTTACGTTTATTTTCAATCGATCAGATCGATCACATCGAAATTTTAAGAGGCGGTCAATCTACCATTTACGGTTCAGATGCAGTTGCAGGAGTAATTAATATTGTAACCAAAAAAGGCGGACCAAAAGGCAATACCATTTATGGAGTAGCCAGTGCCGGAAGTTTTGAAACTTATAAGGGTACAATCGGTTTGAATGGTGCTGTTGAAGGCTTTTCTTACAACATTAACTATACACACCTTAAAACCGATGGTATTTCAGAAGCAGTAGCACCGGCAGGCAGCACAGCCGAATTTGATAAAGATGGTTTTAAAACCGATGGAGTTAACGCTAATTTTGGTATCCAGCTGGATAAGCGTTTCTCTGTTAATCCGTTTTTACGTTACTTCTATGGTAATTATAAAATAGATGAAGGCGCATTTGCCGATGGTTTACCAGCCAATAATTCGATATTGAAGCAGTTTAGCGGAGGTTTTAATGCCGAATATAAACTCAATACCGGAAAAATTACGTTAAACTATAGTCACGAGAGCAACTCGAACGATGTAAACTCGAGCTTCATGGGCTTTGCCAGTAATTTCGTAAACTACGGTAAAATGAATGTAATCGATTTATACTACAACCAGAAACTCGGTAATAAATTAGATTTATTAGTAGGTATCGATAACCGTAAAACAAAACTGATTACCGATTCAAGCAATCCAACAACCAATATCTTTGCAGCTTACGGGTCGTTGTTCTTACACAATTTAAGTGTGTTTAACCTCGAAGTAGGTGGTCGTTACAACAAACATGATCAGTATGGCGAAAACTATACCTATTCGGTAACCCCAACCATCAACATCATCAAAGAAGTGAAACTGTTTGGTACAGTATCTACAGCATTCAAAGTACCTACCTTAAATATGCTTTTCGGACAGTTTGGAGCTAATTTAAACCTGAAGCCAGAAAAATCGCAGAACTACGAGGCTGGTGTAAACCTAAGCTTTGCCGACGATCAGTTTAGCTTGCGCGTAGCAGGTTTCAAACGCGATTTAACCGATGCAATTGTTTATACTACAGGATATACCAATCAGGGTACCCAGAAATTTAAAGGGCTAGAAGTAGAACCGGCAGTAAAGTTTAGTGTGTTTAACATTAATGGTTATTATGCCTATGTAGAAGGCAATACCGGAACTGTAGATTTCCTGATCCGCAGACCGAAAAATACTTTTGGCATTACAGCAGGTGCACAGGCGACTAAAAATTTATACATCAGTGCCAACTACCGTTACTTTGGCAAACGTTTCGATACCAATTTTATATCTTATTTAAACGAAGAGTTGCCATCGTACAAATTGCTTAACGCTTATGTAGAATATGCTTTAGCTAAAAAACGCGTGAAATTGTTTTTTGATGCCAAGAACATTCTGAACGAAAAATACAGCGAAATTATTGGCTACAATACACCTGGCTTTAACTTTAATACAGGCGTAAGTTTTAATATACGCTAATAAAAAATTAACTTTGCTTAAATAATAACCAAAATACAATGTCTCATTTAAAATTTAATCCGCGCACCCTGATACTGCTATTAATGATATTGGCCATAACGGCTTTCCGTTTGCTGGTAACATTTAATTCAGATGAACTGAAGTTTGCTAATTTCTCTTCTATAGGAGCAGTGGCGTTATTCGGTGGTGCCTATTTTAAAGATCACGCCAAAGCATTTGCTTTTCCGTTGTTGAGTTTGTTTTTAAGCGACTTTATTTTAGCTTCAACCATTTTCAGTAAATACAATGGAGGTTCATTTTTGTACCAGGGCTGGTACTGGACCTATATTGCCTTTGCCTTGATGGTTTTGGTAGGTAGAATTCTACTTAAAAATGTAAACGTGGTAAATTTATTGGCCTCAACATTAACTATTGTGCTTATCCACTGGTTGGTTACCGACTTAGGTGTTTGGATTAATAATCCATTATATACACAGGATTTAGCAGGTTACTGGAGCTGTTTGGTAAAAGCCATTCCATTTGAAATTAGATTCTTAGAAGGAACGGTTATTTACGGAGCTTTACTTTTTGGCGCTTTCGAGATTTTAAAAGCAAAATATCCGGTATTAAAATTAGAAGCGCAAGCTGCATAATAATACCTTTTGAAAATAGAAATCCTCTTTTGATTCAGTTCAAAAGAGGATTTTTTTTAACTTAGAATATCCAATTACATTTTACCTTTTCCATTTTACATCAAATGAAAGTCGTTTCTTTTTTACCCGCCGCCACGAAAATGATTTACGATATGGGCCTGCAGGATTATCTGCATGGTGTTACCTTCGAATGTCCGAAAGAAGCAGCCGATCAACCCAAAGTTGTACGCTGTATCCTGGAAGGTAAAAACTATTCCAGTATAGAAATCGACAGGATTTTTTCGGCATCCAAAGCACAGGGGAAAAGCCTGTATTGGGTTGATGATGCACTTCTGGAAAGCATTGCACCCGATGTTGTATTTACACAGGATATCTGCGAAGTATGCAACATAGATACGGTTTGCACCGAAACCGCAGTAATGAAACTGAGCAAGCAGCCAACTTTGGTTCCGCTTTCGCCCAATAACCTGCAGGATGTTTTCGAATGTGCCATTACCATTGCCAGGGCATTGGGAAAAGAAGAGGTAGCCTTTAGTTATCTGGCAGGATTACAACAGAAAACCGATCAGATTTTGGATAAACTGAGGGAAAATAAATCACCTTTGAAACGGGTAATGCTTATGGAATGGATAGAACCAATATACAATTGCGGGCACTGGATTCCTTTTCAGATTGCTGCAGCAGGAGGGGTTGATATGCTTTCTAACCCTGCAGGCGATTCGATTGTTACCCCATGGGATAAGATTTTAAAGTATAATCCCGAGGTTTTGGTTATTGCACCCTGCGGCTTCGATCAAAAACGCAGTCTTGAAGAAATGAGCTTGCTTACAACGAAGGCAGGCTGGAATGATTTAGAAGCAGTAAAAAACAATCAGGTGTACATTGCAGATTTTGATATGTTTACCCAGCCAAGTGTTGGCACTCTGGTTGAAGGCATTGAGGCTTTAGCCTGTATGTTTCATCCGCAGATTTTTAAAGCAGATGAAAATATCGCTAAGAAGTTTATCAATTACGCTCAATCACTTCAATCCGTATAATCTTTAATCAGTGTAATCTATTAATCGGAGTAATCATTTTATGAAATTAGTTGTTTTAACAGGAGCAGGGATTAGTGCCGAAAGTGGATTGAAGACTTTTCGTGATTCGGATGGTTTGTGGGAAGGATATAACGTTTACGATGTGGCTACTCCCGAGGCCTGGGAAAGAAATCCGGAGTTGGTGCAGGAGTTTTATAACGAAAGGAGACGACAGGTGGTAGCGGCTCAACCCAATGCTGCGCATCGCATACTGGCCGAATTGGAGAAAGATTTCGATGTAGAGATTGTTACCCAGAATATAGACGACTTGCACGAGCGTGCCGGTTCAACTAAGATTACGCACCTGCATGGCATTATAACGCGTTCGCAATCGAGTTTGCGCCCTAGTTTAACTTACCCCATTGAAGGAACCGAAATTAAAATGGGCGAACGCTGTAAATTAGGTTCTCAGTTACGTCCTCATGTAGTATGGTTTGGCGAAGCGGTACCTATGATCGAAGTAGCTGCTAAAATTTGCGAAAAAGCTGATCTATTTGTGCTGATCGGAACCTCACTGGCGGTTTATCCTGCAGCCGGATTAATTGATTTCGTTCCCCGTGAAGTAAAAAAATACATTATCGATCCTAAAACTCCCGATGTTAAGCGCTATCAGCATGTAATTACCATCGAGCAAAATGCAGTAAACGGAATGGAGCAGCTGAAAAGTATTTTAACAAATGGATAAGAAAATCTGCATTTTCAACTGGAGTGGTGGTAAAGACAGCACACTGGCACTACATTATTCGCTTCAGGATCCCACAATCGAAATCAGGTACCTCGTTACTACTGTTACCGAACAATATAACCGCGTTTCGATGCATGGTGTTAGAGAAGCATTGCTGATTAAACAGGCTGAAAGCATTGGTATTCCATTGTATCAGATCCGTTTAGGAGAAATGCCCGATATGGAAACATACGACAATACTATGCGTACACACCTCAGTAAATTTAAAGCAGAGGGTATTACCCATTCTGTTTTTGGCGATATTTTTCTGGAAGACCTGCGCGTGTACCGCGAAAATAAACTGGCTGAAATTGGTCTCGAAGCTATTTTCCCGCTGTGGCAGAAAGATACAAGGCAACTGATCGGGGAGTTTATAGATTTGAACTATAAAACCATCATTGTTTGTACACAGCAAAACCTAAAAGATATCTGTGGAAAAGTAATCACTGAGGATTTGATTAATGGCCTTCCCCCTGAAATTGATCCTTGTGGCGAAAATGGCGAATTTCATACTTTCGCCTTTGAGGGACCTGTATTTAAGCAAAAAATTGCTTTTTCAATTGGTGAGCAGGTTTTCAGAACTTATAATGCCCCTACAAAAACTACTTCAGAAAGTGATTCTCCTTGCTCAACTACTGCGCTTTCGGGCTTTTGGTATACTGATTTGGTTGAATAAATTTTCTTTTATAAAACATTTTGGCATCATTTTTTCTTTAGTATCTGTAATTAACTAAAATCGCACATGAAAATGAAAATTGTTTGGCAGGTTAGGAGCCAGACAAACGTCATTTAAAACTAAAAGTTATGAAAAAGATATTCGTGGTAATCGCACTAAGTTCAGTAATGTTTGCTTGTAACAATAAGGCCAAAGAAGAAGCAGCATTAAAACAACAACAGGCAGAAAAACAATTGGCCATAAAAGCTGTAAAAGATAGTTTAAGGTTAGATAGCTTTAAAAAAGCAGAAGTAGCTAAAGTAGAACAGGAAAAAGAAGCTAAACACCAGGCAGAACTTGCAGCAGCAAGGAGAGCCGGAGCTAATTCTTCAAGATCATATGCTAGCTCAGGTGGCAGCTCGAGCGGTGCTTATGGTGGTACACAGCCAACAGCCAAGAAAAAAGGCTGGAGTGATGCCGCTAAAGGCGCTGTAATTGGTGGTGCTGCCGGTGCAGTAGGTGGTGCTTTAATCGACAAGAAAAAAGGTCGTGGTGCCATTATTGGTGGCTTAGTTGGCGCTGGTGGTGGTTATCTGATCGGTAGAGGAGAAGATAGAAAATCAGGTCGTGTACAACCTAAAAACTAAAAGCTTACTTGATATAATTAAAAGCGTTGCGGTGTAAAAATCGCAACGCTTTTTTTGTGCACCATAAAATCATTTTTATATTGCGCAAAAAAAATCCTCATGACAGACCAAACTCCAGCAGATAAAGGCCAGATTCAACATTTTGTAATGTTCTGGTTAAAACCACAGTTAACCAAAAGTGAAATAGCCGATTTTGCCAATTTCTTCGAAAGCCTCAAGCCCATTAAATACATTAAAACTTTAAGTTATGGTTTGGCCGCAAATACCCCCGTACGTCCGGTTACCGATAATTCCTTTACATACTCTTTAACCATAACCTTCGCAAATATCGAAGATCATAATGCTTACCAGGAAGATAAAACACATCTTGATGCTGTAGAGAAATTCTCGAAAAACTGGTACAGGGTAGTAGTGCACGACACGGTGATTGCTTAGTTTTTACGCCTGTACATTTTATTAGCTTCTCGTCATTCCCGCGCATGCGGGAATCTTAAAGCGTCTAAATATTCTATTAGCATTTTAACCATATAAGTCATTTAAGGGCAGTTAAAACTTATATTATCTCTATATGTCTTATATGGTTAAAATTACGTGAATTTATGTGTCTAGGCACCAAACTTCCCACATATTTGGCAAAATAAGCGATCGAAATTATATTTTGTATTAATTATTAATTATCATTATATCAATAGTTTAGGTTTGTTCACTTAAACTAATCACTGATTTAAATTTAATTTTGTTCCCCCTGAAATACCTTAAATTTCAAAATATAATTTTGATTAATAAATTAATCATCAGTAAATCAGTCGTTTATGGTCTTAATATTGATGTCTGTTATAAGCGGCTGTAAAATCACTGCGCATTAATTTAAAGCGCTCTATTACGGTTGTGATAAATGCTTCGTCAAGTATTTCGAATACATCATTTACACCTCCTCCACTCAGGTCGAGTTCGGCTAATTTGTAGCTTTGCTCGAAAGAGCCTTGTTCAAATTTCACAATGTATTTCTGGTTCATCGAAAAGATGGTGATTTTACACTCAGGGTGTGGTAGTTCTGCTATAACTCTCATTTTAAATAATGTTAGGTTTGGTGGGGTTAACTTGTGGTTGGTAATCGTTAATCGGTATGCCGTTTAGTTTACCGTAGCTGGTTATGATTTCAAAACGCGCAAATAGTTCTTCTTTGTACCATTGGCGCGCTCTGGTTAGTTTAATCACATCGGCATGCTCAAAAGTTTTGTAGGCATAATTTTTTACGCTTTCGGCATTTTCCCAGATGGAGAAAGTAGCCTGATCCAGAAAAGGATTTTCTCCAATACCTGCAGCGAGGATAAATCCGGGGGCTGTTCTCATGGCGTCGGCAGCTCTTTTAATGTTTTGCCTGAACTCTTTGAGGCGGTTAAACCGGATTGCTGCCCGCGTAATCACGGCAATCCTTCCGTTGTATTCGTTGTTATATTTAATAGTTTTAAAAGGCTCTTTTTTAGACCATAAGCCATGGCTTGATAAAGGTTTTAATAAGATGGTACAGCTTTCTATGTTAAAAAGGTTAAACCATTTTATAACCAGTGAATTGCTGTAAAAAGCTTCGCAATCTTCCTGGTTCTCCCAGGTTGTAAGTAATGCCCAGTGTTTGAAATCGGTAGCCAGGTCAACCTGTGCATTTTTGCCGCTACCCATTAATTTCCAGAACCTGCATTTTTTGTTGAGCCATAAGGGTAAGCGCAAAACAGCCATTCCGATAAAGGCGAAGGGAATGGTAAGGCTACGGAATTTTGTAATGGTTAAGGCTGTAATCAAAACAATCAGGATTTAGCTGCCAAAACTAATGAATTTAAGGATAGGTTATCGTTCAAAATTTCGTCATTAAATCTGCAAGGGCATTGCTTATTGCAAATCATCATTAACTTTGGTTATAGAATTAGCAAGATGGCAGAAGATTTAACAATAACCCAGAGTACATCAAAAGAGGAGCAGTATCAATCCATTATCCCTCAAATAGAAGCTTTGCTGTATGGCGAAACTGATTTTGTGGCCAATATGGCTAATGTTGCCGCGGCATTAAAAGAACAGTTTAACTGGTTTTGGGTGGGTTTTTACCTGGTGAAACAAGATGAATTGGTTTTGGGGCCGTTTCAGGGACCGGTTGCCTGTACGCGCATAAAAAAGGGAAAAGGCGTTTGTGGTACTTCATGGGCAAAGGCCGAAACCATTATTGTGCCTGATGTAGAAGAGTTTCCGGGGCATATCGCCTGTGCTTCGGCGTCAAAATCTGAAATCGTTCTTCCTTTAATTGTAGCAGATGAGGTAATTGGAGTATTGGATGTAGATAGCGAGGTGTTGAATAAATTTGATGATACAGATCAGATTTATTTAGAGCAGGTTATCGTTATTTTGTTAAATAATTTATCGATATAATTTTTGAAACTGGAAACCGAATATTACCTGAATGAAGATGTGGTTGCGCTCGCAAAAGATCTGTTGGGTAAGGTATTGTACACGAAAGTTGAGGATCAGATTACCGCCGGCATAATTGTCGAAACGGAGGCCTATTTTGGTGTAAAAGATAAAGCATCGCATGCCTATGGTGGCCGCAGAACGAACCGTACCGAAACCATGTATGCAAATGGCGGAATAGCTTATGTATATCTTTGCTACGGCATGCATCACTTATTCAATATTGTCACATCTGTAGAAAACGAACCACATGCTGTGTTAATCAGAGGTATTGAACCACTGGTAGGTATTGATGTAATTGAAGCGCGCCGCAAAATGCCTTACACAAAGGGAGCAATAGCGGCCGGCCCGGGTTCTGCTGCTAAGGCATTGGGTATTGATAAAGGTTTTAATGCAAAACATTTGGGTGGCGACGAAATCTGGGTAGAAGATCACAATATCCGGTATAAGGAAGCTGAAATTGCGGCTTCACCAAGGGTTGGTATTGCCTATGCACAAGAGCATGCCTTATTGCCATGGCGCTTTTTTGTAAAAGGAAATAAATATGTAAGCAAGCCAAACAAAGTTTAACAATGTGGGTCTTTACTGAGATATTAAGCAATAATCGAAAGCAGGACTGGAAACATTACCTGCTTTTTTTGTAATATTGAGACGGTGAATTTCCTTATTAACGTGATACTATCTAATTAAAATAGCTGAAATGATTAATTATAACCCTAAAGATTGGTTTACTTTTATTTTTCATATCCATAAGGCCGATACCTTCCGAAAACTATGGCCTTTAATGTTAAGTGTAGCTGCATTTTCGGGTTTGGTTTCATTTCTGGAGCTAAATATCTTTAAGTTATCCAAAAGCGATTATGTGAGTAATATTGGTATGATGCACAGCTTGCTGGGTTTTGTAATCTCCATGCTGCTCGTGTTTAGAACCAATACTTCTTATGACAGGTGGTGGGATGGCAGGAAGCTGCTCGGTGGATTAACCAATGTAAGCCGCAATTTTGCCATGAAAATTAAAGCGCTTAAGCTGCCGGAAGAAGATTTAAAGTTTTTTGAATACGGCATTCCAAAGTATGCGTTTGCCTTAAAAGAGCATTTGAGGGAAAAAAAGTATTTTGGGAAAAACAGCTTTTTAATCGAGGTAGAAGAGCATAAACATATTCCTAACCAGATTGCCAGTAGCATGATTTCGAGACTCTATGAGCTTCTTGAAAGAGATTTGATTTCGCAAGAGCAACTGATTGTGCTTACCAACGATGTAAACCAGTTTGCTGATATTTGTGGCGGCTGCGAAAGGATCAAGAATACGCCTATTCCTTTTTCTTACAGCGTGTTCATTAAGAAGTTTATTTTTGTGTATGTGCTTACCATTCCAATTGGTTGGGTATTTAGTTTGGGTTATTATTTGGTGCTCATTGTTCCCTTTATTCTCTATGTATTAGCGAGTTTGGAGTTGATAGCTGAAGAAATAGAAGATCCATTTGGTCAGGATGCGAACGATTTGCCGGTTGATCAGATTTGCACCAATATAGAAAAACATGTAGAGGAGATTTTAAGCTAATGATTAAAATTGCCTGGCATCAATTATATGCGCATCCTTTACCGGAAGGGCACCGTTTCCCTATGTTGAAATACGAGTTGATACCCGGTCAGCTTTTGCATGAAGGTACGATATCGCAGGCCAATTTGTTTCATCCCGATTGTGTTGATGAAGCCACAGTTCGTTTAACTCATCAAACGGAATATTGGGAGCAATTACGGGATTTAACCCTTTCGCCGCGTGATCAGCGAAGAATTGGTTTTCCCTTAAATGCGCAGCTACTGGAGCGCGAACTCCGTATTGTACAAGGCACAATAGATGGTGCGCATTATGCCAAAGCGCATGGCATAGCTTTTAACGTAGCTGGCGGAACACATCATGCCGGTAGTAATTGGGGAGAAGGTTTTTGTTTGTTGAATGATCAGGCAGTTGCTGCTAACTATTTATTAAATAATAATTTAGCTAAGCGTATATTAATTATTGATTTAGATGTGCATCAGGGAAATGGCACTGCAGAAATTTTCCAGAAACAACCCAAAGTGTTTACTTTTTCGATGCATGGCGATAAAAACTTCCCGTTCAGGAAAGAGCTGTCTGATTTGGATATAGCCCTGGAAGACGGTTTGAAAGATGAGGCTTATCTTACACTTTTACATATCAACCTAAAAAAGGCATTTGAAAGATCGAAGCCCGATTTCGTTTTTTACCTTTCGGGTGTTGATGTGCTCGCTACCGATAAACTGGGCAAGCTGGCATTAAGTAAGGCCGCCTGTAAAGAGCGAGACAGGGTGGTGCTGCAGGCTTGCAAAGATAAAGGCCTTCCGCTGCAGGTGAGTATGGGTGGTGGTTACTCGGCAGATATTAAAGAAATTGTAGATGCACATTGCAATACCTATAGGCTGGCTTTCGATTTATTTGTCTAGGCTGTTACGCCAAAACTATAATATCCTTATCTTCGCGCCGATATGTTGGAGATTATTTACGAGGATGAAAACCTGATTGCCATCAACAAACCACACGGCTTGTTGGTTCATCAATCGTCTATTGCACGTGATGCCACCGAATTTGCCTTGCAACTGCTTAGGGATCAGGTGGGGAAGCATGTAAGTCCGGTACACCGGCTGGATAGAAAAACAAGCGGAATCTTATTGTTTGCTTTTGATAAGTCGTCTGAAATTGCTATGCATCAGCAGTTTATGAATGCAGAAACCGATAAAAAGTACCTCGCCATATTGCGGGGTTATACACCAGATGTAATGGATATAGACTACCCCTTAGCTAAGGAGAACGGAACCATGCAGGATGCCTTTACTTCTTTTAAAACACTGCAAAGGGCAGAAGTTGATGTTGCTTTTGGTAAACATCCTACATCAAGGTATTCGTTGGTTGAGGCAAGTCCTAAAACAGGCCGGATGCACCAGTTGAGGCGCCATTTTAGCCATATTCTACATCCCATTATTGGTGACAGGACACACGGCTGTAACAAACAGAATAAGTTTTTTAAAGAACAGTGGGATATGACCACCATGTTGCTGCACGCCTCTGAGCTTTCATTCATTCATCCGGTTAGCCAGAAACAAATACACCTTAAAGCTGGTTTACACGATGAATTTAAAAGGGTGATGGATTTTATGAAAATGAAACTCTAGCACAATTTTTGCCTTCAAAATCAGTTTATATAGCATCTATGATTAAATACTTACGTTTTTCCCTTCCGGTTTTAGCGCTTTTTGCAGCCAGTTGTTCTTCAGTTTATATGCCCAACGTTCCAAATACCCCAATGCTTAGTAAGCAGGGCGAGTTTAGCGGAGGCGGTCACATTTCTTTAAAAGGTAATGCCAGTATTAACGGTGCCTATGCGGTTTCCGATCACATTGGTTTGCTTTTTAGCGGATCTACCATGAACAGCGAGAGAAAGGCCAAAAATTTCGGACATAAACTGATTGAAATTGGTGGAGGTTATTTCGATACTTTTGGTCCGGATAATAACCGCATTATTGAAATCTATGGTGGTGTTGGAAAAGGCTGGAGTGATATTACTTTCCGTGATTTTAAGGATGATGTTTTAGTTAGCAGCGAATTACAGGAGGTAGATTACCGCAAAGCATTTTTGCAGGTTAATTACAGTTCTAAAAAGAAAAACAATCTGCATTTGTTCGGAAAGGATTTTCCAATCAATTACGGAACAGCGTTAAGGATTAGTCACGTAAAAATGGATAGGTTCTTTTTAAACGGAGTGGTTCAGCCAAAAGAAGATAATATTTTCTTTGAGCCTGTTTTCTTTACGCGTATGGCTTTAAGTAAAACTTTCCAGCTCCAATATACAACAAGTAGCAATATTGGCTTAAAGAGCCGTAAATACATGTCGGCGGGCAATTCTATTTTTACTATTGGAGTTGTGGTTAATGTGGGAGGGAAGTAGGTTGGTTTATTAGTTCATTTGTTAATGGTTCATTGGTCAATGGCTCATTAGTTCATTGGTTTTCAGGGAGCTAATTTTCAGATTCTATTCTTATAGTCTGTCATCCTGAGCCTGTCGAAGGACTGTATAATCAGGTTCATTAGTCATTAGTTCATTGCTTTTCAGGGAGCTAATTTTCAGATTCTATTCTTATAGTCTGTCATCCTGAGCCTGTCGAAGGACTGTGTAATCAAGTTCATTCGTCAATAGTTCATTGATTATTAGTATATGCAGCGTACATAACTTACTCACTGTAATTTGATTACTGGTTATTTAGCGCCTTCGTTTTATTCTGAAACCTTAAAAACAATAGGATAGAAGCCGTTAATAACCCAAAAGTTAATCCATACCAGATTCCGTTTACGCCCAGATTGAATTTAAAACCCAACAAATAGCCTACAGGGATTCCAACCACCCAATACGCCAGAAAGGTAATAAAAGTGGGTATATTAACATCGCCCAGACCGCGCAATACGCCCAGACCTACCACCTGTGTTCCGTCAAAAAGCTGAAAAAAGCCTGCAATAATCAGCAATTGAGCTGCAATGGCTACCACTGATAAATCTTCGGTATAAATAAAAGGCATAATGTTATGCGCCAATACAAAAATTACGGCTGTACAGGTCATAAACAGTAATATAACATGGTAACTGGCTATGGCTGATTTACGCAGATCATCAAAATTTTTCTTGCCCAAATTGGTGCCGGTTTTAATGGTAGCGGCAGAAGCTACACCACTGGCCATCATGTAAGTCATGGCCGCTAAGCTAATGGCTATCTGGTGTGCAGCCTGTTCAACTGCGCCGATGGTTCCAATTAATACTGCCGCGCCACTAAAAGCACTGATCTCGAAAGAATATTGCATGGCTACTGGCGCACCAATCTTAATAATTTTGAGGGCGCGAAGCTTATCAATAAAAGTAGCTTTAAAATGAGTTAGGTATTTTTTAAAATGTTTTGACCTTAAAACATAAAAACACATCACTGTAGCCATTAAAAGCCTGTCAATCAAGGTGCTCCATCCCACACCACTTACCCCCATAGGTTTGATGCCGAACATTCCTTTAACAAAGATAATTCCCAGGGTAATGTTTAAGGCATTGCCCCATATCGATACGAACATGGCCTGTTTGGTAAAGCCCAGGCCTTCTGCAAACTGCTTAAAGGTTTGGAATATCAGCAATGGAATGATGGATACCGAAAGCAGGCCCAGGTATGGCTTGGCATATTTTACAACAGCCGGTGTTTGATCGAGGTGATCGATAACCAATAATACGCCGAAATGTACCAGGCAATAAAGCACAACACCGATTAAAACATTAATGATTAAGCTGTTTGATAATAAGCGGCCGCATTCTTCGTAATTCTGACGGCCGTTTTCCTGTGCAATCAAGGGCGTTAAACCATAAGAAATACCCAGGCCAATTACAAGAATGAGAATGAAAATGCTGTTTACCAGCGATACGGCAGCGAGTTGAGTAGTGTCGGTAAAATGACCTACAATAATACTATCTGCCATGTGCACCAGCGTATGCCCAACCTGCGAGCCTACAATTGGTAAGGCAAGATGGAGATTTTCTTTATAGTAGGGTTTATATTTTTGGTAAATTTTAGAAAACATAGGTAGGCAAAGGTCGGGTTTTTAAACCTCAAAAAATAGGAGTGTAGAAAAGTTAATATCCACCCTCCAGGTTATCGTCCTTTCGAGCGGAGTTAAACGCAGTCGAGAAATCTATCGAGCCAGATCTCTCCATTCCACTACGTTCCAGTCGAGATGACGTCCTTCTTATTTGAGTCAATCAATAATAAAGGAGAATAATGTATTTGGGGAAACCTATCGTACCGCTGTAAAATATTCCTCCCGCTCGGTAGTATGCGATTTGATTACATTGGTGAGGATTAAATTAACCAGTATTTTTTGGGCTTTGCGGTAAGAGCTGCGCATCAGTTTGCTAAACTCTTTAAGCGTTATTTTTTCGTTTTCTTCCAGGTATTGAAGCAATTTTTTTTCGTTATCCGAATAAGAAATCAGCACACCTTTATCTTTGTAATCGTTTTTTAATACTTCTACAATAATTTTGCTGGCCAGTACACTTTTATCGTCGATCCGGATATAGGCCCACCATTTGTTCTGTTCATCGAGGGCATAATGAGGTTTAGTGTCACTTTCCGGAATGTTCACCACCAATACCAGTTTATCGTCAACATAAATCTCTTCAAAATTGGGTTCAATTGCAGGTTTGCAAAACTGGTGCGCCGAAGTAAGGATCATGTATTTTTCTTCTTCTTCCGATTTCACACCTTTAATCGAACCATCATCGGCAACGCCAACCAGTAATTTACCACCTTTATTATTAGCAAAGGCCACAAGGCTTTTGGCAATTTTTCCGGTATTGTTAATGGTTTTTTTAAAATCGAGCATAACACCTTCGCCCTGCATAATTAAACTCTTGATACTCGGCATAATCTAAAAATTAATAGGCAACACGGGGAGTTTCGCCCTGGTGCAGGTTTCTTACATATACTTCATTCATTACAGTAGCACACAATTCGCCACTTTTGGTGGTAATTTCCATCGGATAGGCTTTTACAAATTTTCCGGTGGTTCTTAACGCATGTGTAGCTTCAGCAAGCATTTCGTCGGTTATGGTGATGGTAAAATACAAAGCAGAGCGCCCGGGTTTTAAATATTGTATAGAAGCACTTTTAAGCCATACACGTACTTTAAATCCTTCGCGCTGCATTAACTGATCAAATAATAAAGCATAAAACGGATCGGTTGCTGCATAAATTGTACCACCAAAAATAGAGCCATTGTAGTTCTTATTCAGGAAACTCTTACTCAGTTTAACTGTGCAGCTTCTAAATTCATTTTCAAATTTCTGAACCCAAATGCGCTGAAAAAATAATGGAGGGTAAAAGCGCATTACCCATTTAAGGGTGTTTTGAGAAATAATCATACTTACTAATATCAGAAAGTTTTAGCACCTTTTAAAGTTTTGTGACGGTTGATTTGGTAATATTTGCGTAATTTAGGTTATGCATGTATACGACACCATTACCGCCGCTTTAAGCGATTTAGACAACAGGGGTTATAACCTGGATTTTAATTTAACTGCTGTTGGACTGGAATGCAAATCGATCAATTTGTTCCTGATGCCAGAGGAGTTCGAAATTGAAGAAGTGTATCGTTTTGAGGGGATGACCGATCCGGCCGATAGTTCAGTGGTGTATGCCATTTCATCAGCTACCGGAAATTTAAAAGGCGTTTTGGTAGATGGCTACGGGGTTTATGCCGAAAACGTTTCGCCCGAACTGCTGAATAAGCTGAAAATACACCACGAATAATTTACAACGGTTAAGTTTATGTATTGATAATCAATTCGATATCTTTAAATAGCGCTGTGGTTAGCGAAGAAAATTAAAACCAAATGATTATAAGGTTGTTAGAATTATAGATAACAATAAAAACTATGAAAAAAACAATCTTAAGTCTTGCTTTTGCTGGTTCTTTAATATTAGCCACCTCAGCATGCAATTCGTCTAAAAATATGGCTGGTTCTTCAGACAGTACGAAGACGGATTCTACCAAAGTGATGGATACCACTCAGAAAATGACCGACACTACCAAAAAATTACCTGATACCACAAAACAGATGCTTCATTAAGCACATAAAAGCCACACCTAGTTAAGTGTGGCTTTTATTTTAAAATCTATTTTAATTTATTTGTGCTAATGCGTACTTTCAGCGACTAAACCCAAATATTTAAATGGACCAGCAAGCCCAAACCAACAAACGTAATGTAATTTTCTTAGTCATTGTAGCCGCCCTGGGCTATTTCGTTGATATTTATGATCTTGTATTATTTTCTGTAGTTCGCTTAAAAAGCTTTACTGATATTGGTATTTCGGCCGAGCACATGCGTACCGAAGGAGAATATGTGCTTAACATGCAAATGTTTGGTTTATTGCTTGGCGGGTTATTATGGGGGGTTATAGGCGATAAATTTGGCCGCATTAAGGTATTATTCGGATCTATATTAATGTATTCATTAGCCAATATAGCCAACGGTTTTGTTACTGATATACATGCTTACGCTATTGTCAGGTTTATTGCAGGTATTGGTTTAGCAGGAGAGCTTGGTGCAGGGATTACGCTGGTTACCGAAACCATGGATAAAGAAAAACGTGGTTACGGAACAATGGTTGTGGCCGGGATAGGCTTATTGGGTGCCGCTGCTGCTGCAACAATTGGAAAACATTTCGATTGGCAAACCTCATATTTTGTAGGTGGTGGCATGGGTATATTATTATTGTTTTTGCGGATAGGTACTTTCGAATCGGGGATGTTTAAAAATGCTGAGCAGGATAAAGCTGTGTCAAAAGGTAACTTTTTTATGCTATTCTCTGATCGCAAACGGTTCTTGAAATATCTGGCTTGCATTTGTTTGGGGCTTCCACTTTGGTTTATTGTAGGTATCCTGGTTACACAATCGCCCGAAATTGGTAAGGCTTTGGGCGCTAAAGATGTTTTGAATGCCGGCACAGGAATTATGTATACTTATTTTGGTATTGCCATTGGTGATGTAGTTTGCGGTGTACTGGCTCAGGTTTTAAGATCGCGCAGGAAAACTGTGCTTATTTTTCAGGGTTTATCAGTAATTACTGTTATAGTTTATCTTACCAGTACCGGTTTAACCGAAAGTAATTTTATACTCATTTGTTTGTTTATGGGCTTTGCCGTTGGATATTGGGCTACATTTGTTACTATCGCAGCCGAACAGTTTGGTACCAACATCCGCTCTACCGTAACTACTACCGCACCCAATTTTGTTCGTGGTGCATTAATTCCTATCACTTTCCTTTTTGAGTTTTTTGTACACCGTTATCACATCATTCCGGCAGCATTTATTGTAATGGGGGTTTTAACGGCAATTGCCATGATTTCTGTATTGTACTTAAAAGAAAGCTTTAGTAAAGATCTCGATTACCTGGAGGAATAATCAAAAGCAGGCTGGTCGAATCACAGTCAATGTCAATAAAATGTACTATCTAAACATAAATCAGTATAGCTATTTTAATAGCCTTAAATTTGTATGGAAATAGAAAGAGCCATCATGTTGAAAGAAGAAGTAGCAGCGCGTTATAAGCAAATACAAGATGAGATTTGCCGTGGATTGGAAATTGCCGATGGCAAGGGGAAGTTTGAAGAAGAGCTTTGGGAGCGAAACGGTGGGGGAGGCGGACGTACCCGGATTATGCAAAACGGTGCGATTATCGAAAAAGGTGGTGTGAATTTTTCGGCTGTACACGGCAAATTACCCGAAGCCGTTAAAAAAGCTTTTAATGTAACCGAAGATGACTTTTTTGCAACAGGTGTTTCTATTGTAATCCACCCGAACCATCCGCTGGTACCGATTATTCACATGAATATCCGTTATTTCGAACTTAATGAAAACACACGCTGGTTTGGTGGCGGAATTGATTTAACACCACATTATGTTTTTGAGAATGATGCCAGGTTTTTTCACCATAAATTAAAAAATGCCTGCGATGAGTTCAGCACAGATTTTTACCCGAAATTTAAAACGCATGCCGATGATTATTTCTTTATTAAACACCGCGAAGAAACCCGTGGTATTGGCGGCATTTTTTATGATCGGTTAAAACCAGAAAATACCAATTTAAGCTGGGAACAGATTTTAGATTTCTCTATCAATGTTGGCGAAACTTTTCTGCCAATTTACACTGAGTTGATTGACCGTAACCGCGATAAAGAATTTACTGAGCAACAAAAAGAATGGCAGTATCAGCGCCGGAGCCGTTATGTAGAATTTAACCTGGTTTACGATTCTGGAACTAAATTCGGACTGGAAACCAATGGCCGTATCGAATCAATTTTAATGAGCTTACCGCCACAGGCCAATTGGGGCTATAATGTACAGCCAGCTGTTGGTACTGAAGAATATGAAACTGTGCAATTGCTTAAAAAAGGCATAAACTGGGTGTAGGTTTTAAGCGATACAATCGCTTTTCTCGTCCATCCACGATACAAACGTGGACGATTATGAATCGTCATGCTGATCCGATAGATATCGGATTTATTTCAGCATCTCTATGGGTTATTCGCGATAATTAAAACAGCCTTAAATCTGGTACAACTTCATGATAGCCAGCTTTGAGTTTACCAGTTCTGAAATCGTTGACAATGTTATGCGCCAATCGTGTTGGCTCCGGAATCCGGTAGTTTCCAATACAATTTTTAATTACTTCGAGGCTTTGTTCCTGCGTAATTAAATGCCCGGCCGATATGTAAACCGGCGCACAATTATTTTTGGTACGGAGTGAAAAACCAAGTGTTTCGCTATGGCTTTTAATTGTTGTTGTGCTAAATTTATTGGGTTCAGGCACATGATTTTCGCCATACAACAGACTTTTGGCACAACCAATTGTCGACTGATTGGTCAAAATACCGAAATGAGATGCAACACCCATGCGCCTCGGGTGTAATATGCCATTGCCATCCAGTACCACAATGTCTGGTTTATTTTCAATCAGCTCCCAAACCTTTAATAATGCCGGAACTTCTTTAAAGCCTAAAAAGCCGGGCTTGTACGGAAAATTGGTTTCGAAAGTGGCTAGCGCACAAGATTTTAAAACCATAGCCGGATATTCGAGCAATACAATTGTAGCGTACATAGTCGTGCTGTTTTTGTTGAACGAAATATCAGCACCTGCAATGGTTTTAATTTTATCTACCTGCTCAAATTTTAATTGTTTGGCGAGCTCAATCTGGTAAGCTGTAGCGTCCTGAAAGCTATAATGGTCGTACATATTTGAAGTACAAGTTTGGAGATAAATTGTTTTTATCAATCATGTTCCAACAGTAAATATACTTAAATGCTAAGTAAAAATACGCAGCAAAATAAGGGTGATATTACGCTGTTTTAATATAGCTGTTTGCTGGATATTTGTTTGACAACCTTAAGGAATAATCAGTACAAAACGCTCTTTTATTCTTTATAATCGGATTGAGCCTTGAGTTGTAGGGAAACCGAAACCCTTGTAAAAAAGAGGATTATCTATAAAACAAAAAAAAATGGGATTTTATTCAACTGAACCGGTAAATCCGGCCAAAACAACAGTAACTTATCTGTGGACAGGATTACGTACCCCTGGGATTTTTATTGTAGAAGTTCAAGGCGATGCACCAAATTATTCTTACGGCTTTACCTTAACACGTGATCCGCAGTTTGTTGGTGGACTTAAAATTAATTCTATGGGCTGGACAGGACCTTTAGCAAGTGGTACAGCGCCATATATATCGAGAGGTTCATTTCCTGGGCATTTCCAAAATCAAATTGTAATATCAGGATCAAACGGAGATTTTTTAATCCCTGTAAAAGAAGTTCCACACGACCAGGTTGATAGTTATATCAAATCTCAGGCTGAAGAAGCTGTTGGTGTGTAATTAAATAAATTTAAACGATATTCCCATTTGATGCATAATATCAAATGGGAATTTTTTGTCAAAAGGGAAGAGGGGGAATTCCTATCAGATAGTCGTAACAAAAATCCGCATACTAAAGTCCTTTTATTTAGCTAAATTGGTTCGGAAAACAAATAAATAGCGGTAAACAATTTAAAATGGTTTTAGTCCAAATTTTAATGCTCACTTCATTCTATGCCATTGCTAAAATTATCGGTGTCGTATTCATCTATTTTTTTACCCGACAATTAAACCGAAGTTTTAAGCGCGAGCATGGCGTTATAGCATATTCAGCGCCAGAGGAAATTCAGGAAAGTGTGGATGAAATAGAGAAAATAGTTGCAATTGATTTTATAGCAAATTCGGGTGAAATTGCACTCGTTAAAAAGGTGGATAATCACAGCCTATTTATAGAAATTGTTGATGCCGACCTTAATCACAAAGAAACCATTAGTTTAGCCGATGAAATTTTCAATACTCATAAATTCAATAAGTTTCAATGTTTACCAGATCGTCATTTCTATTTTAATATATCTAATTTTCAGGCAGAAAGATGGAATAAATGGCACTTGAAGATCGATTTTTCTGGAAATACAATACAGAAAGTTATTGATGATCTGGAGGAGAAATACAAATATTCACACGATAGAAATTTAGTTTTTTTTGATATTAGAAAGTTCAAGGAAATTAATCTGATAAATTTCTTTGACGATTTTTTTGAAGACGACAGTTTTGATTATAACCGAAGCATGGGTGATCCGATAGATCTGTTTTACTCTTCAGATTACAAGCGCCTGAGCCTTTGTTATTTTTTTAAGGATGAAGAAGAACCACGCGGAAATTTTTCTGTTTTTAATATAGAAGATTATGAAAATCCGAAATTAATATCTTCTTTGAAAATCGATAGTTATTGCAATGATATTAAATTCAGTAATGATCATACTAGAATTGTATATTGGCGTTGGGAATGCCAGGATAAAAAAGGATTTGTAATTCAATATGTAATTCTAAAGCTTGAAGAATTTTCCATTACGCTGGAAAAAAGGATTAATATCAAATATGGCCATAATGTTTTCGGTCATATTTATTTCTTAATCAACCAAAGCATTGTTAAAGTGGATTACAACAAATTCAGGATTCGCCATATTGAAACGAATGAAAATAAAATTATTCCACGTGATGAGCATTCGCCTTATTGTTCAAACGAAAACACCTTGGTTTACCTGAATAATTATCAGTTAGAAAAATTAAGTTTTTCTTAAGTAAAACGGAGGCTACAGGGATAATATCTAAGATTATTGATTTGTCCTATAATTAATATTATGTTAAGTTGTGTTTTAACAATACTAACCTACCCGCTGTAATCAGCTCAAAAAATCAAAAATAAATTATTGGATCAACGCGATATCTCTTTATGGAATTATAGTTCCTGAAGTTTACGGCTAAGCTCCTGAACTTTGTCTGTAGCTTTTTTACGGGTGTAAATGTCAAGCAGCAGCTGAACAGTTTTTTTATCGTTCGGATTGATTTCGTTGGCGCGCTGTAAAGCAAATTGTGCGCGATTAATTAAACCATTGTATTTGCTGGCTTTATCGGCATCATTCTTTTTAAGCGTTTCGTTAGCAGTATTGATGTACGCGATGCTGAGTTGGTACAACGCGTCAAAATAATTCTGATCGGTTGCCAAAGCTTTATCGTAAGCTAAAATTGCGGTAGAATTGTTTCCGCCAACCTGCTGCAGGTAACCGTAAAGAAAATACAGCAATTTACTACCCTTTTCAACTTGTAAGTTTTTTTCAATCAGCGAAGTGGCTTTACTGTAATTTTCGGTATCGAGTAAAAGATTAATGTAGTCGTTGGTTAAGAAACGGTTAAACGGATTTAGTACCAGTCCTTCTTCCAGCGTTCTGATTGCGGTTTCATAATCTGATTTCACTACATACATTTGCGCCATTTTTTGATAAACCGATGGATTTTTAATGCCATTTTCTTTAGCGCGTTTAAAATAATTTAAAGACTCCTCGTACGATTGAATGTTTAAAGCGGAAATGGCCGTATTTAATGCCAATGTAGTATCGGCAGGAAACTTATTGCTCACTTCCTTTAAATCGGCAAAGGCTTCCTTAAATTCATTATTGAAAAAAGCTTCGTTGCCTTTATCCTGCTTTTTGATCAGGATATTGTGGTCGGATGCTTTAATCAGACCCGAATTATCGTTGTATCTATCGAGCGATTTGGCTTTGGCCACCGCCTCTACCGCTGTATCGTAATATTTGTTAGAATTGCCCTGATCGGTATCAATTATAGCGGCAAAGGAAGTTAAGTAAGATTTAATTGACCAGGTTTCGGTCCAGTTTTTTGTTTTACTGTCCTTTTCTGCTGATTCTATTGATTTTAAACCATCGGTAATGATTGCCAGTTGTTTCTTTTGGTCTTCTTTATTGGCAATTGAAGCCTGCAATTTACCAACCGAATTTCTTGCGATCAGGATTTGGCTTTTTTGAGCTGCAGCGTTAAAAGAGACTAAAGTTAAAGCGATCAATGATATTTTAAAGCAATTCTGCATAGGATAAAGAAATGAGTAAAACTATAATAAACCATAAAAATAGACATAAAAAAAAGAGCCCCGAAATTTCAGGGCTCTTTTTTTAAAACGTTAACTAAATTATTGTTTAGGCAAAGCGTCTAAACGTTTTTTAATTTCGTCGTAGTTTTTAGTGTCGTTTCTGAAAGCGTAAATGGTTTTCAACGTTTCTAATGCACCTGCATTTTTGCTGTCAACCTCTAGTGCTTTTTTGTAAAAAGGAAGTGATTTATCTAACAAAGCGTTCATTTTTGTAGTTACTTCGTTAAATTCTTTTACTTTTTTCTGATCGATTTTATTTCTCTCTCCCTGTAATTTTAAAGCCTGGCTGAAATAAATGTTTCCTAATAAAACCTGATAATTTGCATTATTTGGTTCTTTAGTAGCCAAAGCAACTAACATTTGCTCCGATTTTGCAGCATCACCCCTATCAATATAGATTTGGGTTTCAGTTTTGATCCAGTCTGTATTTTCAGGGAATTTAGCAGTTGCTTCTTTAATTACAGCTAAAGCTGCAGTTGTATCTTTCTGCTTGCTTAAAATGGTGCTGATAATTTCATTATACAAATCTTTTGATTGTGGCGCATTGAAAGAGATTACTTTTTTAAATTGCGTAATCATGCCCGGATAATCTTCAATGGTTCTTGCTGCAATACCTGCATTTAAATACATTGAAGTATCTTGTGGGTTAATTTCAGTTGCCTGAACAAATTTCTGGTAAGCTGTTTTGAAATCTTTTTTGTTGTAAGCAATCACACCACCGTTTCTAACTGCATTAATTACGTTGGTTTCAGCCAGATTGATATTATCTTTCTCTGCACCTTTAGTATCCAGTTTTTTAGCTTCAACAATGGCTTCTCTTGCAATTTTTAAGTTTGCATCGGCATTTGCTGTGCTCACAGAATCTAAAATTGCTGCTGAAGATGCGAAAAGCGCACGGTATGACCATGCTTCAGGCATTACTTTAGATTTTTCATCGGCAATGGCTTTGTCGGTGTGGGCCAGTCCTTTAGCTAAAGCTTCTAGTTTTTTTGCTAATGGAGTTGAAGCATTTGACGAGGTTAGCTGGAATAAGCCCCAATCGTTTCTTGCTGCTGAAACTTCGCTTTTCTGAGCAAAAGCAGCGCTCACTGCACCTGCCAGAAATATACTTAGAAATACTCTTTTCATAATTTTTATTCTAATCTTAATTTTAGTTTAATTTTCTTCCGTTTCGTTATCTGAATCATCATCTTCGTCAGCATCATCAGCTTCTGGTGTAGTATCGGCTTCTAATTCTTCGCCATCAACTACAACACTTTCTAAATCAACTGTTTCTTCTTCATCTTCCTCGTGGTCGATTTTGGTTACCGATGCAATTTCATCGTCGCCTTTTAGTGAGATTAAGCGTACCCCTTGTGTCGCACGTCCCATAACCCTCAAAGCTGATACCGGAATCCGGATAACAATGCCTGATCGGTTAATGATCATCAAATCTTCGCTATCAGTAACGTCTTTAATCGAAACTAATTGCCCCGTTTTTTCGGTAACGTTAATGGTTTTTACTCCTTTACCACCACGGTTGGTTACACGGTAATCTTCAATATCGGTACGTTTTCCGTAACCTTTCTCTGATACTACCAACACAGTAACTTCAGGATTGTTTACAGCAATCATGCCAACTACTTCATCCTGGTCGTGCGCCAGCCTTACACCACGTACTCCGGTAGCGGTTCTACCCATCGGACGAACAGTTGATTCGTTGAAACGGATGGCCCTGCCAGAGCGTAAGGCCATTACCACTTCACTGTTGCCATTGGTTAAACAAGCTTCTAACAATACATCGCCTTCGTTAATGTTAATGGCGTTGATACCGTTAACACGCGGACGTGAATAAGCCTCAAGAGAAGTTTTCTTAATAGTACCTTTTTTGGTACACATGATAATAAAGTTGTTCTCTAAATACTCCTGGTCTTTCAGGTTTTTAACCTTGATGTAAGCTTTGATTTTCTCTTCTTTCGGAATATTGATGATATTCTGGATTGCCCTTCCCTTGCTGGTACGCGAACCTTCCGGAATTTCGTAAACCCTTAACCAGAAACATCTTCCGGCTTCGGTGAAGAATAGCATATAGTTGTGGTTTGTGGCCACCAACATGTGTTCGATAAAGTCTTCGTTACGTGAAGTACTGCCTTTTGAGCCCTTTCCGCCTCTACCCTGCGCTTTAAATTCGGTTGCTGGCGTACGTTTAACGTAACCTTCGTGAGAAATGGTAATTACTACCTCTTCATCGTCGATGAAATCTTCCATGCTCATATCTTCTGCAGAGTGAACAATGGTGGTTTTACGGGCATCGCCGAATTTCTGTTTTACTTCTTCCAACTCATCCTTAATGATTTGCATCCTTAAGCCTTCGTCAGCTAAAACAGATTTCAAATAATCGATGGTTTTCATCAGCTCAGCGTATTCTTCTTTAATCTTATCACGTTCTAGTCCTGTTAAACGACGTAAAGTCATATCGAGGATTGCACGTGCCTGAAGGTCGCTTAAACCAAATTTCTCCATCAAGCCTACACGTGCTTCTTCAGGAGTTTCAGAAGCACGGATTAATTTAATTACTTCGTCTAAGTGATCTAAAGCAATTAAATAACCTTCTAAAATGTGTGCACGTTTTTCGGCTTCGGCTAATTCAAATTTGGTACGGCGAACAACAACATCATGACGGTGGTCTACGAAATGCACAATTAAATCTTTAAGATTTAGCATTTGCGGACGGCCTTTTACCAATGCAATGTTATTTACACTGAATGATGTTTGTAACGCAGTATACTTATATAAGTTATTTAATACGATAGAGGCATTGGCATCGCGTTTAATTTCGTACACGATACGGATACCATCTTTGTTCGATTCGTCTTTGATGTTCGAAATACCTTCCAGTTTTTTCTCGCCAACCAATTCAGCAGTACGCTCAATCATTTGTGCTTTATTTACCTGATAAGGGATTTCGGTAACAATAATTACCTCGCGGTCTTTTATGTTTTCGATTTCGGCTTTGGCGCGCATTACAATACGTCCACGACCAGTTTCAAAAGCTTCTTTTACGCCGGTATAACCATAAATGATACCACCGGTAGGAAAATCTGGAGCTTTTACAAACTTCATTAATTCTTCTACAGTGATTTCGCGGTTGTCGATATAGTTAATTACGCCATCAATAGCCTCAGTTAAATTATGCGGCGCCATGTTGGTAGCCATACCTACTGCAATACCACTCGATCCGTTAACTAAAAGATTCGGGATTTTTGAAGGTAGAACCGTTGGCTCCTGCTCGGTATCATCGAAGTTTAACTGAAAATCTACTGTATCTTTATTAATATCAGCAACCATTTCTTCAGCCAGTTTACTAAATCTGGCCTCGGTATAACGCATTGCAGCCGGCGAGTCACCATCAATGTGGCCAAAGTTTCCTTGTCCATCTACCATTGGGTAACGCAAACTCCAATCCTGAGCCATACGAACCATAGTGAAATAAACAGATGCATCACCATGTGGGTGGTACTTACCTAAAACCTCACCCACAATACGGGCAGATTTTTTATAAGGCTTACCGCTGGTTACGCCCAGGCCCAACATACCGTACAAAACACGGCGGTGTACTGGTTTTAATCCATCGCGTACATCAGGCAAAGCCCTCGATACGATTACCGACATTGAATAATCAATGTAGGCCGATTTCATCTGCTCTTCTATATTAATTGGAATGATTTTGTCGTTCTGCTGATTCTCTAAATCTTCTGCCATAAATTATTATTCTCGTTACTTAAAAACGATGTTTAAAAAAGGTATTGTTATAACCTTGCGAATTTAACAAAATTATGCCGAAATAAGGCATTGTGGAAAAGTTTTGAGCTTTGATTAGGCTTTTGAATCTCCCGGCTCATTTTAATTCGCTGTAGGCTAGTTTAAACGTTTTTGGATAAGCCTGTCCGGTTTTTAAAACCCGATGGGTTTTATGCGGTTTGTAGAGAACTAAAATTGAGTTTATGGGGTAATTCTGATACTTTTGCGCTTCAACCTTCTATACTATGGCAAACGAAAAAAAATCGGCAATGGGTTTTATTATGGTTACCCTCCTGATAGATTTTACAGGTTTTGGGATCATCATTCCGGTTTTACCCAAGCTGATACAGGATTTTACAGGCGGTGGTTTTGGACTTGCCGCCGAGTATGGTGGATGGTTAACCCTCGCCTATGCCTCTGTACAGTTTATATTTTCGCCCATTATTGGTGCACTAAGTGATCGTTTTGGCCGGCGACCGGTTTTATTAAGCTCATTGTTTGGTTTGGGGATCGATTATATTTTCCTGGCTTTTGCGCCTTCTATGATCTGGTTATTTGTAGGACGGATTATAGCGGGTATTACCGGCGCAAGTTTTACTACTGCACAGGCTTATATTGCCGATATTTCGGCACCTGAGAAAAGAGCCCAGAACTTTGGTTTGGTGGGTGCAGCTTTTGGTGTAGGTTTTATCTTAGGGCCTGTACTAGGAGGTGCCTTTAGTCATTTTGGTACCCGTGTTCCTTTTATGGTGGCCGCTGGTTTATCGTTAATTAACTGGCTTTACGGTTATTTTATTTTACCCGAATCGTTACCCGTAGAAAAACGCCGCGCTTTTGAATGGAAAAGAGCCAACCCGATAGGTTCGTTGCGGAGCATTGGTAAGTATCCGGCCTTGATGGGTTTAATGGCTACTTTATTTTTGTTGTATTTCTCCAGTCATTCGGTACAATCTAACTGGACTTTCTACACGATGGAGAAATTTAACTGGGATGCTTCTTGGGTGGGTTATTCGCTGGGGTTTGTGGGTTTGGTAATTGGTGTGGTACAAGGTGGCTTAATCCGGGTTATTTTACCAAAGATCGGCGAAAAGAAAGCGGTTTATTTTGGTTTGATGTTATATGTAGTCGGTTTTGTGGCTTTTGCTTTTGCAACAAAGGGCTGGATGATGTTTGCCTTTATGTTGCCTTATGGTTTAGCCGGAATTGGCGGACCAGCGATGCAAGGTTTGATTTCTAACCAGATTCCTGCAAATGCACAAGGCGAAATGCAGGGCGTTTTAACTGGTTTGCAGAGTTTGGCTGCAATATTTGCTCCCTGGGTAATGACACACATTTTCGCTTATTTTATTGAGGGGCAAGCGCCGGTATATTTTCCAGGAGCACCGTTTATTCTGAGTGCTGTTTTAACTTTGGTTGGGTTGTTTATTGCACTTCGGTCGTTGAAAAAATACCACTAGTACAATTTTATTTATTTCCCGCGGATTAAATATATTTTATCTGCGTGCTCTGCGATATCAGCGGGAGGTAAATTAGATTTGCATTTTATAGTTTGCCCGCAGATTTAAGAAGATTAACGCAGATTTAACCTATTATATCTCTTATAACAGCTCGTTTGCCAGGTTGGCCAGTTCGCTTCTTTCGCCTTTATGTAGGGTAATGTGTGCATATAAGGGATGGTTTTTGGCATTTTCTATTAAATAGGATAAACCATTACTTTCCGAATCCAGATAAGGTGTATCAATCTGGTAAATATCGCCGGTAAAGATAATTTTGGTGTGCTCTCCTGCCCTCGAAATGATGGTTTTTACCTCATGTGGAGTTAAATTCTGGGCTTCATCAATAATGAAGAAAATCTTGGTTAAAGTTCTGCCACGAATAAAAGCCAATGGTGCGATAGCTATTTTCTCAGTTGTGATTAGTTCATCAATCTTTTCCGACATTTTATGGTCGCCGATAAACTGTTCTTTAATGAAGCGGAGGTTATCCCAAATGGGTGCCATAAAAGGATCGGTTTTCGATTTGGCATCGCCAGGCAGAAAGCCGATATCTTTATTGCTTAACGAAACAATGGGCCTGGTAACGTAAATCTGCCTGAAGTTTTTACGCTGTTCCAATGCGCTGGCTAAAGCAAGCAAAGTTTTACCGGTTCCGGCGTTGCCCTGTATGCTTACCAATTTGATGTTTGGATCGAGCAGTGCGTGTATGGCAAAAGCCTGTTCAATATTTTTGGGTTTAATTTTAAATATTGCATCCGTAGAAACTGCTGAAATGGTTTTTAAGCTGTTGTTGTAAAATACGTTGGCTGTTTTTCTTTTGTTTTTAAGAATGTAGAAATGATTGGCACTTTTGGCGGGGAGCCCGATATCTGTAGCATCAGCAAACGGTTGCTGTTTTACGGCTTCAATAATTTCAGTCGAAAAATCATGCAGTTCAGTTTTGCCGGCATATAGTTCATCTACATTTTTAATTTTACCGGTTTCGTAATCTTCGGCGTTTAAGGATAAAGCTTTGGCTTTTAGCCTCAGGCAGATATCTTTTGATACCAGCACAACGCGTTTATCGGGGTGTTCGGCCTTTAAACTTAAAGCAGCATTTAAAATTTTATGGTCGGTTTTGCCCTTGCCATACACTTCTTCGGCATTTACAGCGAGCGGAATTTCGTTCAGAATTACTTTAAACTTACCCGAATTAGCCTTTTTAAGCGGAGTCCAGTCGCTGATGAGCTTTTGCTTAGCGGTTTCATCGATCAGGCGGATAAAGCTTCTGGCTTCGAAATTACGGGTATCGTTACCGCTTTTGAAATTGTCGAGTTCTTCGAGCACCTGAATTGGAATGGCCACATCATGCTCGTGGAAATTGTTAATCGCATCGTGATCGTAAAGGATTACGGAGGTATCCAAAACGAAAATTTTCTTGGTTAAACCGGGATCTGCTTTATCTTTTTTGGCCATAAAGTAAATTTAAGCTTTTAGCCATAATAAGCCGAAAATTTGCCATTCTTTTTTAGCGCTCCAATTCGTTATTGGTGTTGGGCACTATCATTATATTGCCAAAGTACATTGATAATTTTCCAGGAACCATTTAGTTTAACCAGGTGCATGTAATCAATCCATTCATCGGCAAGTAGCTTTACTGAAGCAGTTTTATCCGAAACATCAAGAAACTTAAGATCCTTTTTAGGGTTTGCAGGGAATTTGTCTCCCTTTTTGTTGTAGCTCTCAGCCAATAGAACCATCGATTCTGCTGAAGTTTCGCGCACATAATCTTTTCCCGTAGCCTTATCTTTCCAAAAAGTTCGTTTAACCAGTCGCGGGTGTAAAGCCTGTTCCATTTGTTTAGGATTGGGCTTGTGTTGCGATTCAATATAATCAAGGGCAGCGCGTTTAATGGCTAAACTATCTTGTGTAGTTTGGGCGAAACATGCTGTGGTTCCTAAGAGTAAGATGCTTACGCTGGTGATATACTTCATGGCGTTAATGTGCTATTTGCTTTAAAATAAGTAACTTGTTATTGTTCAGGGTAAATATATTCATTTCAAACTTTCTGATACGCCATTTATTTGCAGCAGGTATGTCAGTTTTTAAGCCCTTCCCCTATCCTGAAAGATAAAAAAACGATAAAATTTTTTAATTCAAAAAAATAAACGTTAATTAGACGATTATTTATTGTTATGAGCACAGCAAACTATGTAATAGGTGTAGATTACGGGACGGATTCTGTTCGTTCGGTTTTAGTCGATACCGCTAACGGAAAAGAAATTTCGGCCTCTGTTTTTCTTTATCCGCGATGGCAAAAAGGTTTATATTGTAAACCTGCTATTAATCAATTCAGGCAGCATCCACTAGATTATATTGAAGGTTTGGAATACACCATTAAACAGTGTATAGAAAAAGCCGGTGGTGCAGAAATTGCCCGCCTGGTGAAGGGAATTTCTGTTGATACTACAGGTTCGAGTCCGGTGGCAGTTGATGCAAGCGGTACTCCCCTGGCCTTAACTCCTGGTTTTGAAGAAAACCCTAACGCCATGTTTGTGTTATGGAAAGATCATACCGCAGTAAAGGAAGCGGCAGAAATTAACGAGCATGCGACCAAATTCAAAACGAATTATTTAAAATACGTAGGTGGAATTTATTCATCTGAATGGTTTTGGGCTAAACTTTTGCGCACCTTAAGGGTCGATTCGGCAATTAAGAAAAGCGCCCAATCGTGGGTGGAACATTGTGACTGGGTTCCGTTTTTACTTTGTGGAGGTAAAGATGTGGCCACGATGAAACGTAGCCGCTGTGCCGCCGGACACAAAGCTTTATGGGCAGAAGAATTTAACGGCCTGCCGCCAGAAGATTTCTTTAACAGCCTCGATCCGCTTTTGGCGGGTTTCAGGGCTAAATTATTTAACGATACTGATACTTCTGATATTGCTGCCGGGACTTTATGTGCCGAATGGGCGGATAAGTTAGGCTTAAATACGGATGTGGTAATCGGTGTAGGTGCTTTTGATGCGCACATGGGAGCTGTTGGTGGTCAGATTGAACCCTATTATTTAAGTAAAGTAATGGGTACAAGTACCTGCGATATATTGGTGGCACCAAATGAAGATTTACATGGTAAACTGATTAACGGTATCTGCGGACAGGTAAATGGTTCGGTAATTCCGGGGATGGCCGGTTTGGAAGCCGGACAATCGGCTTTTGGTGATGTATATGCCTGGTTTAAAAATTTAATCAGCTGGCCACTAAATAGTTTATTAACAGAATCTGAACTGATAGATGAAGCTACTGCACTGGCCTTAAAAGAAGAGCTTGAAGCCAAGATTATTGCCAATTTGAGCAAGCAGGCTGATGCTTTAGAAGACGAAGATTATGCAGAGCTGGCTGTAGATTGGTTGAACGGGCGCAGAACACCTGATGCCAATCAGGAACTTAAAGGTGCCATTACCGGTTTAGGTTTGGGTACCGATGCCCCTAGGTTTTTCCGTGCATTGGCTGCTGCAACCTGTTTCGGGGCTAAGGCTATTGTAGATCGTTTTATAGAACAAGGCGTACCTGTAAAGGGGATTATTGGAATCGGCGGAGTAGCTAAAAAATCGGCTTACATTATGCAAATGATGGCTGATGTATTAGAAATGCCAATCAGGATTCACCGTTTTGAGCATACCTGCGCTTTAGGTGCGGCCATGTTTGCGGCAGTTGCTGCAGGTGTTTATCCAAATATTGAGGCTGCAATGGCTGCAATGGGAACTGGCTTTGAAAAAGAATACAAGCCCAATGCGAAAAAGCAAAAGCTTTACCGCCAGCATTACCAGCAATATTTAGGCCTGGGCCGTTACCTGGAGAAATACAATAAGAAAGACGTAAAACCATATTTATCATGAGCAACTATCAGGATATAAAACTGCAGGCCTACGAGGCCAATATGCAGTTGCCCAAATTGGGGCTGGTACTTTTTACTTTTGGTAACGTAAGCGCTGCCGATCGTGCTAAAGGTGTATTTGCCATTAAACCGAGCGGTGTGCCTTATGATGATTTAACACCTGATAAGATGGTGATTGTGGATTTTGATGGCAATACGGTTGAAGGCAACCTTCGTCCCTCTTCTGATACCCAAACACATGCTGTTTTGTACAAACACTGGGAAAATATTGGTGGCGTAGTACATACCCACTCTACTTATGGTACGGCGTGGGCACAGGCACAAAAAGCCATCCCGATTTTTGGCACCACCCATGCCGACCATTTAACGGTTGATATTCCCTGCGCCCCTCCAATGGATGATGCCATGATTAAAGGCAATTATGAATATGAAACTGGTTTCCAGATTATAAACCATTTTGAAAGTTTAGGTTTAAGCCATAAAGAAGTAGAAATGATTTTAGTGGGTAACCACGCTCCTTTTACCTGGGGAAAAAATGCCGAAAAAGCGGTTTACAACAGCGCAGTGCTAGAAGCAGTAGCACAGATGGCTTTATTAACGCAGCAAATTAATCCACAGGCACCAAGGTTAAAAGACTCGCTTATTGAGAAGCATTATGAACGCAAGCATGGAGCCGGTGCTTATTACGGACAGAAGTAATTAGCTTGGAGTTTGAAGTGGGCAGTTAGGAGTTTCACTAACCGAAATTGAACAAAAAAATAAGAAACCTCACAGGTTTTTAAAACCTGTGAGGTTTAATTGAATAATTAAAAACAACATAAACAGTAATGATTGATTTAAAAAAATTACAGGTTTGGTTTATTACCGGAACACAACATTTGTACGGCGAAGAAACCTTAAAACAAGTAGCAGCGCATGCACAACAAGTTGCTGATTCGTTAAACAAGAATGGAAATATCTCGGTTTCTGTGGTGTGCAAACCAATTGTGAAAACTACTGAAGAGATTTTTGAAACTTTACAGCAAGCCAATATCGACGAAAATTGTATCGGGGTAATTACCTGGATGCACACTTTCTCGCCTGCTAAAATGTGGATCAGAGGCTTAAATGTGTTGCAAAAGCCTTTGCTGCACTTACATACTCAGTTTAACCGCGATATTCCGTGGAATACGATTGATATGGATTTTATGAACCTGAACCAAAGTGCGCATGGCGACCGCGAATTCGGTTTTATGGTTTCGCGTATGCGTAAAGACCGTAAAGTAGTGGTTGGGCACTGGCAGGATGAAGAAGTAGCTAAACAGATTGATACCTGGTGCAGGGCAGCTGCCGGATGGAACGATTGGCAAGGCGCTAAATTTGTGCGTTTTGGCGATAACATGCGCTTTGTAGCCGTAACAGATGGCGATAAGGTTGAAGCAGAAATGAAATTCGGTTTCTCGGTTAATACTTATGGCATTGGCGATTTAGTGGCTGTGATTAATGGAGTTGGTGAAGATGCTATTCAGGATTTGCTAAAAGAGTACGAGGCTACTTACGGGATGGCTGATGATTTGAAGGCTGGTGGTGCCAGACATCAATCGGTTTACGATGCAGCCAAAATTGAACTTGGTTTACGGAAATTCCTGGTTGATGGTGGTTTTAAAGGTTTCTCTGATACTTTTGAAGATTTACATGGCATGATTCAGTTGCCCGGTATTGCTGCCCAACGCTTAATGGCCGATGGTTATGGTTTTGCCGGTGAGGGCGACTGGAAAACAGCTGCTTTGGTACGTGCCTGTAAAGTAATGGGAGCTGGTTTACCTGGAGGAAATGCTTTCATGGAAGACTATACTTATCATTTCGATCCTTCAAATGCATTGGTTTTAGGTTCGCACATGCTGGAGGTTGATGCCAGCCTAGCATCAGGAAAAGCGAGTTTAGAAGTGCATCCACTGGGTATTGGTGGCAAAGCTGATCCTGCGCGTTTGGTTTTTAACGTAGGTGGTGGCGATGCCTTAAATGCATCGTTGATTGATATGGGCAACCGTTTCCGTTTACTGGTAAACGAGGTTAAAGCAGTAGAGGCCGAAAACGACCTGCCTAATCTTCCTGTAGCCCGTGTACTTTGGAAACCACTACCGGATATGAAAACGGGTTGTGCAGCATGGATTTACGCAGGTGGTGCTCACCATACAGCATACAGTCAGAATTTAACTACCGAGCACTTATCAGATTTTGCAAACATCGCAGGATTAGAATACATAAACATCGGTGCTGAAACCAAAATCAACCAGTTTAGAAATGAACTGCATTGGAATGAGGTTTTTTATAAAGGTTAAGAAACAAAGCGCTCGATAATGTTAAAGCCGATAATGATCTAAATTATCGGCTTTTTTATGCTTATTGTTCAGCAGCGATACAATCGCTGTTCTCGTGCGTCCGCGTTACAAACGCGGACGATTGTTTTTGTCATTCTGAACGCAGTGAAGAATCTCTAACCGGATTTGAAATAACTGGGGTTTCTCATCCACGTTTCACTGCACAAGTGAATTTAATTTTTTCGTGATAACCTGTATTTCATGGCTTCGCGTTCCTCAGAATGAGCCAGTCGAATATTTAAAGAAATATTTTTAGTCTTATCATTACCCGTACTTGTTAAGTACTGAATAAAATCTCCTTTGAGGGTATCGCTATAAGCAGCTATACATACCGTTTTTATTTTATCATTCGATTTTTGATCTAAGACATTCTCTTTAAAAAATGTTTCTTCAGTACCTTTTGGGATAAATATTAACGACTCTGGTTGTAAATTAATTGAATCGGGTTCCGGCTCGTCGTATGTTCCTTTCGAAGAAATGGATTCCGGGAGGGAATAGAAATAAAGGTTTTGACTAGGATCTAAAATAAAAGTGTATCTGGAATATTTTACTTTTGGAGGCATAATTACTATTCCATCAGGTCTGGTATACGCTGTTTTTCGTATACTATCTTCTTTAGAAATAATGTAGACATGATTAACCCTTTGCCTACATGAAACAGTATTAAGCAAAAATAAAAATGCGATATTGATAAATAAAATTCTATTCATGCTAAAATTAAGCCCTAGCGATACCTCTGGTTTTGTCATTCTGAACGCAGTGAAGAATCTCTAACTGAATTGTTTTATTCGATGGGATCTTCACTGCTTTCAGAATGACAGATTTATCTACTCCCCAATCTTTGCCATAGCCTTAATTACACCGTTTTTTGGATCTAACCAGCTTTCGAAGTTATCTTTAATCTCATCAAAATTAACCTGATGGGTAATATAAGTTGTAGGTTTTACCAAACCAGCTTTCATGGATTGAATTACATGCTCAAAATCTACAATAGTAGCATTTCTGCTGCTCATTAAGGTCGATTCGCGTTTGTGGAATTCGGGGTGGTTAAAAATTAAATCTCCTTTTTGCAGGCCAATCAATACAAATCTGGCTCCATGGGCCATATAATGAAGGGCATTGTTTATCGCTTTTTGATTACCTGTTGCATCGATTACCACTGTAGGCATATCGCCATTGGTAATTTGGCTTAACTGCTCCGTCACATCAGGCGATAAGGCATTGATGGTGTGTGTAACGCCTAGTTTTTCTTTACAAAAGTTCAGGCGGTCATCATTTATGTCGAGTGCAATTACTTCTGCGCCGGCAATACGGGCAAATTCCATTGTACCCAAGCCGATCGGACCAGCTCCTATTACCAGCACAAATTCGCCAGGCTGCACTTCTGCCCTGCGCACCCCATGGGCACCAATGGCCAGAGGTTCTACCAAAGCAAGTTCATCGTAACTCAAGCCCTCGCCATGCAAGAGCGTACGCGATGGCACGGTTAAATATTCGCGCATACCACCATCTACATGCACACCGCAAACCTGCATTTTAACACAGCAATTGGGTTTGTGCATGCGGCATGCAATACATTCGCCGCAATTGAAATATGGAATAAAGGTAACAGCCTCTCCTATTTTAAAATCGCTTCTGCCATCAATTGCAACCAGCTCGCCCGAAAGCTCGTGCCCTAAAATGCGTGGATAGTTGAAGAAAGGTTGTGTGCCTTCAAATGCATGTAAGTCGGTACCACAAATGCCAATTCTCTTTATTTTAATAATGGCCTGGTCTTTTTGAAGTTCAGGTTTTTCAGTTTCTGAATATTCGAAAGTGCCAGGGGTTGTACAGGTAAGGGTTTTCATTTATTGTTGGTTAATGGTATAAATTGGTTAATCGGTTAACTGTTGGCATAAACTGCAAACTAAAAACTGTCAACTGATTACGCGTTTGCCAAAGCTCTGTCTAAGTGCACATATCCGCCATCTACATGGATAATTTGTCCGGTAGTGTGACTTGATTTGTTGGACATTAAAAAAACGGTCATATTCGCAATTTCTTCAGCGGTTGTCATTCTGTTTTCTAAAGGGATTTTAGCCGTAATTTCGTTCAGCTTTTCTTGTGCGTCGGTTAAGGTTTCGATCCAGGTTTCGTAGGCTGGTGTCCAGCATTCGGCTACTACAACTGCATTTACCCTGATCCCATATTTTAAAAGCTCTACCGCCCACTCGCGGGTTAATGCGTTTCTACCGCCATTGGCTGCTGCATAGGCTGAGGTATTACCCTGACCGGTTTCGGCAGTTTTTGAGGTAATGTTTACAATGGCTCCTTTGCTTTTAATCAGCTCGGGTAAGGCATGATGTGCCATTAAATAGTAATGTACTACGTTTTTGTGCAGCGATGCCATAAAGCCTTCATAATCTCCACTTTCCAGGCCTACTCCATCATTCACGCCAGCATTGTTAACCAAGCCGTCTATCCTGCCAAATTTAGCTACGATTTGCGCAACAACCTTTTGGCAATCTTCAGGTCGGGAAAGTTCGGCTACAAACTGTTCGGCTTTTTTGCCTTGCGCAGTAATTTCGTCAACCACTTTCTGGTTGTCTTCGGCCTTTCTGCCTACAATTACGGCAATGGCATCTTCCTTAGCAAATACTTCGGCAATACTTCGGCCAATGCCTTTAGTCGCGCCGGTAATGATAATAACTTTTTCTTTTAACTGTAAATCCATATTTTTTTCTTTTTTTGCCACAGATTTCACAGATAAACACGGATTATGTCTTTACATTGAGTATCTGCGTTTATTCTTTAGTCTGTTGTTTATCCTTAACTTTAAATCTATAACTTAATTAATTTTCTATAGTCCCTGATCGCTATCGGATTCATTTCAGGGTCTCATTGTGAAATAAGAGATCCTGAAACAAGTTCAGGATGACGATACTATTGGTTATTCATAATAATAATATCCTTCTTCCTCGATTCGGGTAATACCTTGAAATCAATCAATTTTCCATCTTTTAAAGTTCCTTCTACCGTAGTTTGGTATGGCGCATGCAATTTAAAATGTACGTCCCAATCCTTCGGCCAGGCTGGAAAAAGGTAGATCTGTTTTCCATCTGCCTGCAAAAGCATTTCCTGTAAACCAATCATTCCGGAGCCACCCCAATTGTGATCGGGTGTCCAGTCAAAGCCTGGCCCCCAAAAGGCCGGAAACCTTCGTCCTGAATCTTTTAATTTTAAGGTAGTTAATTTGGCTGCGTCTTCGGTCAAACCTAACCTGGCGGCAAAAATATTATCCTGTTTCCACCCTACATGACTGCGAAATTTAAGTACATCGGTATCGTATTTAAAAGTGTTGATGGCGGTATCTAAATCAGGCTTCCCAATACCATAAATACCCCATGGATAAACCGGATATAGTTGCGGACTTTCTACATTATTGATCCTTTCCCAAAGTTTTGCAGGAGCAATGGTGGTATGCCCCTGAAAAGATCTAAAATTGATATCAGGAATGGTTTTAAGCATTGCTATCCATTCGTTACGTTTATTTTCGGTTAAGCTTGGCAATTCTACCAGGCGCTGGAGCACCGTTTTCAGTGCTGCAATGGTAGAAGTTGAATTGTATGCCATTTTATAGGTTTCTGCACCTGAACCGGGATACAAAACCAAATGCCCTTCACCATCAAGCGCTTTTGCACCACGTTGTTTGGCTAAATAAGTATAATACTCTTTGAAGAACGTTAGCGAGCTTTCAATCAATGGCAGATACTTATCTATATTCCGGTTGTCGTAGCGATTCGTTTCGAGGATCATCATACAAAACTCCAGAACCGTATCCCATTCGTATTCGAGCCAGGCGTTATATTCCACACCTTTATCAAAATCAGCTGGACGTTTCCAGCCGTATTCGGCAGGATTTGGTAGTCCGAAATTCTCCAATTGCTCGGTAAAACTTGCTCCCTTATGGCCCCATGCAACTTCTGTTCTGATTTCTGCATTTCTGAGTAAATTGAGATAGAAATCGAACTGCGGTGTCATCATATCGAAATCGCCGCTTTTAAGCATAGGCCAGTAAACCAAACGCTGATTTTGTGCGGTATGGGTGCCTCCTCCCCAGTTTCTGAAATCGGGAGTATATTTTAAAGCCGTATCGGTGAGCTGCGGATCGAAAGTGAATAATCCGCCGTTAAATTTAGTTGGATATTTACCGAATGCATTACAGCCCAACATGTAGCGGAAAAGCTGATAGTTTTTAGCCGATTGGTTAGCGGCTTCATCTTTAGCCTGTATGTAAATGAAACTTTTGTTCCAGTAATTATTCCACCATTTGATGCTGGCTTGCTGATCGTTTTTGATGCTTTGGTTAAGGCTGTTTAGCTCCTTTTCCCAGTTATCAATAGCCGCAGTTTTACTGGTATGTAGCGTAATGGAGAGGTGTTCGGCTGTAGTTGGTTTTTTACTTTTCAGGCTCCAGGCCTTAAAGGGGGTGCTCAGATAAGTTCCATTGTAATTTCCAGCTACTACCATATTATCTCCCTGCATCGAACCGCCAAAAACCATGTTTTTCAAAGGATTAAACAGTTCGGTTTTTCTATCTTCCAGCCCTTGCTGCTTTACAGTTACATCGAATACCGTTTCTGCGTTGTTTTGGTGGTAAAACTGTACACGGTTTTGCTTAAAGGCTATTTCATCTTTAAGGGTTTTTACTATGCCTTGCGGTGCCCATTTGTACGAATTCTGATTGTTTTCCTTGCCTTTTGTAATGCGATCTTCAAAACGCCAGTTTTCGTAGTTAGCAGTTGTTGTTATTTTTTCGCCCGATTGGATGTTTAAATGGATAACGGGTTTAAAAACATCTACCCAAACTTTGATTTCTGCTTTTGTTTTCCCATTTGCACCTGAGATTTGGGCATAACCATCTTTCAAAACCAGTTCTTGTTTAAAAGTCTGGCCAGCAAATGGATTTGGGCTGAACTGGAGTTTGATTCGGCCAAGTTTTAACAGGGTATTGTTTTCATCGAAGGTTCCGCTGCGGGAAAGGTAAAGGTAAACTTCTCCTTTTTCTACCCAGAGATTTAAACCGATATCGCCACCGCCAACCGGCATAGACTCGGCTGAATTATTGCTTTGGCTAGTCCAAACTACGTTAGCTAAATCTTTTTGTTGTGAAAATGCAGTTGGTGAGGTTAACCACAAAGGTACGAAGAGCACCAAGGCAATTTTTTTAGTTTCAAGGGGCATTATTTTCGACCACCTGAGAGATCTAAGGACACCTGAGGAATGCTTTAAAAATATTGACCATATCAGGTTCCTAAGCACATTTAAGTCCATTCTCAAAATATTTCTTTCCTTTTGTGTCTTTGTGGTTAAAATCATGGTTATTGCTCCCAATTGTCGGTACGGAAAGAGGAAACCGGCAAGCCATCATTTCCAAATAAATCGCCGTTTACAAAATCTTTAAAGGCATAACGTACCGCTACAGGTATTTTTACCTCTTCGGCCGAAACGATTACACTGCTGCCTTTTATCGCTGCTTTGGCTGGATAAAATTTATGGTCTGCGCCCGCAATCTCAAATAAAGATAATGTTTTACCAAAAGAAGTTAATCCGTTGGGTACATTTTGAAATTTAATGGTGGCAGTATTTTTTTCAATACTTACCGATTCATATGTAGGACTAAATGCACCAAAGCCTTTGATGCCATAAGTTTGAGCCAGCGCTAAATAAGCAAGCCTTTCGCCACCTTGTTTTTTATTGGCGGGATGGATAGACTTTTCTTCGCCAATATCCATTAAAACCGCCATTCCGCTATTGGGTATTTTGCTTAGCGATTTGCGCTGGGCATCTCTTAAATAAGCCGAATTATAATTGGTACCTGGTTTAGCTATTAGTGAATAGTTATAGGGGGCAATTTGGGCGTAGTAAAAAGGAAATTCGCCGTTATCCCAGTGTTGTCGCCAGCTCGAAACCATGGCCGGGAATAAATCTTCATAACGCTGCGGACGCTCGTAATTGGATTCGCCCTGATACCAGATGGCACCCTTAATGCCATAACCCATAACCGGATAAAGCATGCCGTTGTATAAGGTAGTTGGTGTTCTGCTTACTTCTTTAATGGAATCGCCTTTTGCAGGGATTTTAACTTCTGTAAAGGGCTTTAAATCATCTGGCGACATCCAGGCCTCGATAGTAGAACCGCCGTAACTATCGTTGATTAAACCAATGGGTACATGTAGCATTTCGCTCAATAGCGAACCGAAATAATAAGCGGTAGCACTGAAATTCGAAACGGTTTCTGGCTCTGATAGTTTCCATTGCGAAGCTTTGCTGTTATCCTGCCGCTCGGTGATAGATGAACGCGGAACAGTGTACAACCTAATATTTGGATTTGAAGACTTTAAAATCACTTCGTTTGAACCGACTATGGGTTGGCTTTTAAAGCCTTTCATGGGCATTTCCATGTTAGACTGGCCACCACAAAACCAAACTTCGCCGATCAGGATATCTTTCAGTACTAGTTTTTCGCCATCATTCAGTTCAATTTCGTATGGTCCGCCGGCTGAAGGGGTAGCCACTTTAACTTTCCATTTCCCCGCCTGATCTGAACTTACGGTATAGCTTGATTTATTCCAGGAAGTTAAAATTTTAACTTTGCTTACGGGTTTTGCCCAGCCCCATATGGCTACATTGCTTTGCTGTTGTAGCACCATGTGATCGGTAAAAATGGATGCAGGCTTTACCGTGGCGGAGGCAATGCTGCTGCAAAGGCTTAAGAAAAGTATTAGTTTTAATTTCATTGTTGTGTTATTTTTTTAGCGATTACCGTGGTCGTCATTTCGAGCGAAGTACAACGTAGTCGAGAACCCGAAGGCTCTGCGAAGCAAAATCTATTATAGATCTCTCCATTCCGCTTTGCTTCAGTCGAGATGACGATCAGAGTAATTTTATCTACTCAGCGGCAACCAAACCGACATTTCTGAATGGCCCCGGTTGCCCCATGCAAAGTATGGTACCAGGTTTAATGTTGTTGCTGTATTTTTATCATCAATAGGTTTGTAAAGTACATTTTTCCAGTTGTTAGGCGCTACAATTTTAGCAGTGCCTGTTAATGCCATCACCCTCGCTCCATCAATATCCATGGTTTGGGCTTCAAATTTGGTTGAGGCGGGTACAAAAGCATTGAAAATACTTTTGCCCGGTAAATCGGTCGATTCTAAACAATATACCACAGGGCCACGCTTTACCGCCACTTGATTGCGGTTCTCCTCTACTAAGGGATTGGCTTCAATCAATACAGCCTCCATAGGTAAATTTAAATCAATCCTATCGCCTTTTCTCCAAACCCGGTTAATCTCCGCGTATGTACCCGGAACTACTGGTATCTTTTCAGCTTTACCGTTAATGCTGATCTTTGCATCGTGTGTCCAGGCGGGGATTCTTAAAAAGATTGAATACGCTTTGCCACCACTTTCTTTCATCGTAATTTTGATCTTCCCGTCCCATGGATAGTCGGTTTCTTGGGTTAAGGAAACCTTGCTGCCGTCAGCCAGCGTAGTACTTAAGTTGTTACCACCATATAGATTGAACCACAATCCTTTATCGGAAACACTGTAGGCATAATCGCTCACTTCGGCAATGGTACGCACTACATTTGGTGGACAACAGTTAGATAAAGCAATATAAGGTACACGATCTTTCGACCAGCGTTGTTTAAAGGGCAAATCATTTGATTGGGCAAGCGGATTGGTATACAAGAAATTCTTGCCATCTAAACTAATGCCTGATAAAACGCTGTTGTGAAGTGCGAGTTCCATCACATCGGCATATTTCGCATCGCCGCTAATCTGCAGCATGCGCCAGTTCCAGAGCACATTACCAATATTGGCGCAGGTTTCGTTGTGTGCCGTAAAGTTGGGCAACTGGTAATCGCGTCCGAAAGCCTGGTGTATTTTCTGCACATCTGCCGGGTTGTATGAGGTTCCATCAGGCGACGTGCCATCGTACAGTGAACCACAACCACCGGTAATGTACATTTTATGCTGGTTTACGTCATCCCACATTAAATTAAGTGTTTTCAAAAGTGAATCCTTACCAGTTTCGGCATATAAGTCGGCAACGCCAGCGTACAGGTAATTGGCCCTTACTGCGTGCCCCATGGCTTTGGTTTGCTGTAAAAACGGAATACGGTCCTGGTTATCGTCCGTTCCGTCGTCTATTTTTCCTTTAATGGCAATTAAATGTTTAGCCAGTTCGAGGTAACGCGGATCTTTTGTTGTACGGTACATTTCTACAACGCCCATATAGTGTGATGGACAAATGGCATTCCGTGCCAAAGTAGGCGAAGCTGATTTATAGAAATTATACAGATAATCGGTAGCTTTTTTGGCGATATTGAGCAAGGTGGTTTTACCTGTAGCACGGTAATGAATGCAGCCGGCGGTCATTAAGTGACCAATGTTGTAAGATTCGAAGCTTAGGCGATCCTGAAACTGGTTATTGGCTCCGGTTTTTCGCTGCTCGATCATGGCTTTGGTGTAAATGTAGCCATCTGCACGTTGCGATTTACCGATTACCGCAATCGCATTATCCATCATATCGTTCAGCTTAGGGTTTTTGGTCGAAGCGTAAAGCACCGCTACTGCTTCTAATGTTTTGTAATAATCACCATCGTGGAAAGATGGACCCGAATGTGATCCGGTATCTAAGCCTGCGGCAATTTCGAAGTTTTTAAAGGCATGACTGATTTTAGGATCGTTATAAATGGCCCACATGTTGGGTACCATGGTTTCGGTAGCAACTTTAAAGCGGTCGGCCCAGAAACCTTTTGTCCAGGTTACATCACTCAGGTTAATGCTGTGAAGTTTGGCATAAGGGCTGTTTGAAGTATTTACCAGCGATTTATCCTGTGCATTCGCCACGGAGGCTAAAGCCAAAAAAATAAAGACTAAAGCTGATAAAGAAATGAATGACCAGCAACGGTTCAGTATATCATTTAAAAACGAGCAGCTATGAAATTCTTTTTTTATCATTTTTCTTCAATTTGAATGGTAACAGGTCCCAATAAGCCAGCCGGATTTAATGGCTTTCCTTCCAAGCGAAATGGTGCTGTTGTTTTGGTAATTCTTTTATCTTCAGGTAATTTACTATCGCCGATTAAACGGTTTGCCCAGGTGTTTACTACCTCAATACTGATTTGGTTCTCCCCTTTTTTAATGGCTTTGCTGATATCCAGGCGATAAGGTGGGGTCCATAAAGTGCCGCATGTCACGCCGTTGATTTTAACTTCGGCCATGCTCGAGAAAGCCCCCAGATCAATCCAGGCCTTTTTAGTATCACCATTGTAAGTAAAGTTTTTGGTGTAAACTGCAGTTCCGGAATAATAGCGAATTAATGAATCAGGATTTTTGGTCCAATCGCTTAGTGCTGTAAATAAGACGGGCTTGGATGGGCCACCGTAGGCAGGATCGAATTGTACTTGCCAATCTTTAGCAAGACCCTGAGTGGTTTTGAATGTCGACCAGTTGATTCCATTATTTGTTTGCGTTTTTTCAGTTTCTTTCTCAAAGAGAAAAAATAAACTTTGGTTAGGAAGCATTTTATAAGTGAAGCCTGTTCGGCCCATTTCATTAGACCAATTATTAATGTCAGCTAACTTATCGGTAACTGCATCATAAACTTGTGGGATTTTATTAATCACACGGAATGAAAAATATAAATCCCTTTCCTTATCATCCTGATTAGAGACAAAATAAATTTCTTTAACTCCATGTTGCCTGTGCGTAAAGGCTATTTTTTTTGAATCTAACAGCGGTACATCGAGTATATCATAGTTTATATCACTAACAGTTAAATCTTTTTTAAGTCCTAATTTTTCAAAATTTTCGCTATAGTATGGAGCTTTAATTACGTTACCCAATCCAATCTTCTTTATGAAATTAGTTGCGATCTTTTTATCCCAAATTTGGTTAACAACGGCATTAAACTCAATATCACTAACTTTTTGCAATCCAATCTGATATAAAGGTTTATCTCCAACAATTACCTTAGCTCCTGCTTTTATCAATTCCAAAAGTTTTTTAACTGTTGGGTAGCTCATGTACTGGTAATTGGGGTTCATTTTCATGGCTCCAGGGAATACCAGAATTTTATAAGTAGCACCACTTGCAAAAACAACATCACCATTTTTAACGGTAGCGGTGCCCAATACATCGGGATTAAAACTATCGTAAGCATAGCCACGTAAAGGGTTTACCCAGTTTTCCGGATCGGCCATGTTGGCCGAATGAGTTACGCCAGCAGGGATTTGCCTTAATGGTTCTCCAACATTTGCCAAACGCTTTCTTTCCGATTCGACAACATCAGCTCCAAAAATTCCCGGTAAGGTTTCTACCAACCTATCGGGCAAAACCGAACGGCGGGGTAATTCTTCGCCTGTGAAAACAGCAATATCAACCACTGGTTTGCCTTGCTGCAACAGATTTTGTGAGCGTGTGGCATAATCTATCCAGGCTTTTCCGAGTTTCCACCAGGTTTGGTCGCGCTGAAAATAAAGACCTACCCCATCTAAGGTCATCCCCGGCTTTCTATCCACCCAGGGGTTATGCACAAAAACGTGGTAGCTTAGTTTGTTAATCCCCAGGGCATAATTACGGTCCTGCAGCGTTTTCATGTTTCCTGGACTTTCGTTCCAGTCCATCCGTACGGTGGTAAATGCTTCGGCCTGAATAATATTTTTACCATAAATATGTGCACCAGAAATGGCATCGAGCATATCATTTGGTTTATCGTGCGTAGGGCTGTTCAGCCAAAATTCGCCCATGGGTACATCTACGGTTTTATAGTGTAACAGGCCATCGCTTACCATGGTAGGTGCCACACTCTCGGCTGTAAAGGTTACACCTTTTTCTTTTGCGAGCTTGGCCAATGTTTTATAAAACTGATCAACAACCAGTTCGGCAATGGTATTTCTTACATCGTATAAAAAATCTTCAGATACTTTTGTACTTTCTACCGGTAAACCCGTCATGATGGGCAGATAAGGTGTTAAATCGTAACCTCTGCGTTTTAAAAATTCAGCTTTAAACAAAGGCGACCAGTTCTGGCTGCCACACTCCCAACTGTCAACATGGAAAACACTCAATACCTTTTTAGCAATTTCGGGTCCACCGTGTTTTAAAGCTTCTCCGTACCAGTTATCGAATTGAAGTTTAACGGCTGCGGGATTAAATTTATCGCACTCTAAGCCCATTCCACCACCTGCGGTAGCATTGGTATGGCCAGTAGATGTATGTCCTATTCTTAGAATGGTCCAGTTTCCTTTTGGCGCTTTCCAGTTTAAAGTACCGTCAGGATTTAATTTGCTGGTAAGGTTAATAATGCCTTTTAACGGAACGCAAAGATTTTTGGCAATTTGTTCCTGAGTGCTTCTTTTGCTCAACCGCCAAACCGAGCCATTTTTCCCTTCAAACTGATTAATCTGCGCTTCGGCAGAAAGTTCGAGATTCACCAGCTTTAAAGAAGGCTTCCACTTGGCTGCATCTAAATCTTCTGCTCCTGGTTCGGAACCTGTTTTATCGTAAATAAACCTGAAAAACTTAGCTGTGGTGGGCACAATTGAATGTGTAACATCTTCATCGGTATCCTGCCAGCCGTGCCGCGGAGCCTCTAACCTGCCAATGGAACGATAGGTTTTTCCGTCGTTACTCACCTCGATGGCCAGGCGCTGGGCCTGGTAACTATTGCCGCTCACCCTGATGGTTACCGTTCGGCAAGTGAAAGGTTTTTCAAACTCGTACTGGATATAGCATGGTTCGCTGGAACCAAAGTTTTTCTTATTGCCCGGCGTTATCAATCCGCTTGCATCTGCACCATTACTGGCCGTAATTTTAGGGATTACCGTGCGTGTAGAGATGCCTTCGCCAATAGGTGAAGGATAAGCATACACCGCTATATCGCGGTAATAATCTTCCTTACTTTCGGGTTGAGGTAAATGTATTTTAGTGATTGTATTACTGATGTTTATTTTTGACCAAACTACTTTTTGCATAGATTGCTCAGGTTTAATCCAGGGGCCACCAGCCAGGGCGAAACCATCGCTTACATGCATGCCTAGTTTAAGGTTTAAACGTTTGGCTTCACTCATCGCAAACTCGACCATTTGCCACCATTCAGGTGTAAGCTGCACACTGGGTGGATCGTAAAGCGGTGTTTTATCTGCGCCCTGGATGCTCATTAAGTAAGCTCCGCCAATGCCATTGGCTTTCATCGCCTCCAAATCGGCGGTTATACCTGCTTTTGAAACGCCAGCCTTAATCCAGTACCAAAATACCCAGGGCTTTGCATTTTCGTTTTGAGCATAGGTTTGCTTTGAAAAGCTTATGCTTAACAATAAAACAACGGACAGTATCTTAAACCAACTAAGTTTCATTTTTCGCAGAGGCAATTATGATTTGTGTGCAATTTTATAACCGCTTAAACCGAAGTAAAGCACCACTATAAAGCAAATTAGCGGTATGCTGTAGCCAATCTGAATGTTATCGCCATACATATCAATCAGGCTTCCCATACCAAAAGGCAAAATTGCCCCACCAACAATCGACATAATGAGCCACGATGAACCCGGTTTGGTATCATCGCCAATGCCGTCGATACCCAGTGCAAAAATAGTCGGGAACATAATCGACATGAAGAATCCGAGTCCGCCTAAAGCATAAACGACGTAAGAACCCTGTCCTAAAATAGCTACCAGGCACAAGAGTATCGAAATAACGGCATAAATGGCCAGAAGTTTACTTGAAGATACAAATTGAAGTATGGCAGTTCCTGCAAAGCGCCCCACAGTAAATAAGAGTCCGTATATGGCTAAGTAAGAGGCAGCTGTTTTCTCGTCGAAACCACCACCTTGTTGCGCCATTCTGATGAAAAAACTGGTAACGCAAACCTGTGCGCCCACATAAAAGAACTGTGCTACAACTGCCCACTTGAGGTGTTTGTGGCGTAATGCTCCAAAAAAACTGCCTTTGGCTTCACCATCAATGCTTTTGGTTTTGATTTCGGGAAGGTGGATGAAATAAAATATAACTGCAATAACCAGTAAAATAATTCCCAGAGAGATGTATGGTGTCTTAACTGAAGCAGCTTCTTCCAGAAAGTAACTATTGCGGTTGGTTTCAGTCATTGCTGCAAGTTGATCTTTGGTATGCGATTTTCCGGAAAGGATAAACAAACCACCAATCATTGGTGCTACCATGGCCGCTAAACCGTTAAAAGATGCGGCTAAGTTTAACCTGCTGGTGGCTTTTGCCGGATCGCCCAATACTGCAGCATAAGGATTTGCCGAGGTTTCGAGCAGGGTTAAACCACAACCAATAATAAAAAGTGCAATGAGAAAGGTAATGTACGAAAGGTTATTCGCCGCCGGAACAAACAAAAATGCCCCAAATGCGAAAGCCAGTAAACCTGAAATCATAGTCGCCTTGTAGCCCCATTTCTTCAAAACAATACCTGCTGGAATGGCCATCAGGAAATAGGCAAAGAAGACGGAAGTATCAATTAAGGTGGATTGCCGGTTGTTTAAATTACAGGCCTTTTTAAGGTGCGGAATGAGAATAGAATCGAGGTTATGTGCCATTCCCCAAAGGAAAAACAGGCTAACAACAAGTATAAACGGCAATATGTATTTCTTCCCCGATGATGGATCGTGCTCAGTTACAATTTCAGTTGGTGTGTTGTGGTTCATTATATTTGGTTTTATTGGTTCATTCGTTCAATAGTTCATTTGATATTAGTGTCATTTGTTCATTGGTGGTGGTATGGCGCTTAGATATAAGCATCCAGACTAACGAACGAATGATTACTGAACTAATGAACTTTTTTAACTACAAGCAAATGGTCGCAAACCAGTACTACTTCTCCGTGCTGGTTAATGATTTCTACGTGCTCGGTTACGGTGCCATATTCAGGTCTTTTGCTATCTCCTTTTTCAGAAATGGTTACTGTTGAGTGGATGGTATCGCCAATGAAAACAGGTTTTATAAAGCGAAGCTTATCGTAACCCTTCGACATGGCTTCGGGATTAATCTCTGAAGCGGTAAGACCGATACCGATGCTGAAAATCATGGTGCCGTGTGCAATACGCTGTTTAAACGGTTGGGTAGCACACCACTCGGCATCCATGTGGTGTGGAAAAAAATCGCCGGTATGTCCCGCGTGAACAACAAAATCTGTTTCGGTTATGGTGCGGCCTAAGGTTACACGTTTATCCTGTAATTGGTAATCTTCAAAAAATGTTGATTTGAAATACATAGTTTTCGTTTTTTTAAGCGATACAATCGCTTTTCTCTTTCATCCTCGTTACAAACGAGGACGGCTGTTATTTTCTTAAATAGATTGCTTCGTCGTGCCTCCTCGCAATGACGATTATTTAACCTTCACCCCACCCGTATCGCTCGATTGATAGGCACTCTCTACAACTGCCATGGTATCGATAACATCTTCAACACTTGTATGTAGAACATCGGTTGAGCCTTCATTGTAGCGCATTAAATTGGCCATGGTACCGATAAAGGCTTCGGGAAACCAGGAACCCTCCAGTTTTACGGTTTGCCATAGTGGTGTTTTACCTGCTTCTACCAGGCAATATTCAAAAACATCAGGCACACCATGCGGATAATCCATCAATAAGCCGATTTTAGCTACAATGGCTCCTTTGGTTCCCTCCCATTTGATGTAGCTTTCCTGGTGATTTGGACCAAAATCATGATCGTGGTTGGTGTTAATTACCGCGTGCATGGTATCGCCATAATCGAATAAAATAGTAGAACGCGAAGAAGACAAACTTTTAGCCGGGTGTTTTAAGGTTTTAGCCAGCACACTTTTAGGATTGCCTAAAAATGAACGGATTAAATCAACATAATGGATACTGTGGTACTGAATTTCCAAACGCGGGTGAATAATTACATGCGGGAAAATTTCCCAGGGGGTTTTAACGGTAACACGCACTTCCATGTCGTAAAGCTCACCAATCAATCCTTTATCAATCAGGTGTTTTGCAGCACTTACAAAAGGTGCAAATCGCAACTGAAAGTTAATGGCCGCCTTAAGGTTTTTTGCCCGGCATAAAGCTAAAATTTCTTTGGCCTGGTTAAAATCATCGCCCATTGGTTTCTGTATTAAAACCGCTGCACCATCGGGCAGTTGCTTTAACGTTTCTATATACTGCTCGGGCATGATGGTAACATCGAATACCGTATTTTTTGGTGCTGCGGCAACTGCCTCGGCAAGGGTATCAAAAACATGCGGAATACCGAAAGCATCGGCCAGTTTCTGTGCCCTTAATTTGGTACGGTTTACAATGCCATAAACTTCGAAACCAGCGATTTTATATGCAGGCAGATGGGCATCAGCCACAATTCCACCAGCACCAATAATGATAATCGGCTGTTTGGTTTCGGGTAAAGTTGGTTTATATTGGATATCGATACTCATTTAATTCAATTTGTTAATCTGGTTTTGAGCTGCTTCAATTAAACTTGAAGATTCTTCCGGGCTGTGCATCGCTTTCAAAACCATTTCATCAATAATTTTGGCTATTTGTGTCCAGTTTTTATGCTGCGGCAGCATGTTGGCCACCTCATGCAACTGTTCTAATTTGTGGTAATAAGGAATAATTTCATTCACTTCGGGATCTTTCCAGGTCGACAAGCGGCAGCCGATGCCCCCTTCCAGCGTCAGCAGTTTATCTTGCTTTGTATTAGTGGCAAATTTCAGAAAATCGTAAGCTACATCCTTGTTTTTACTGCCTTTGGCAATGGTGTAAAGCCAATACACATTTAAGGATGCGGATGCCTTACCGGCAGCTGCAGGCAGTAAATCTACCCCAACTTTCCCTTTTACCTTCGAATTTGCATCTACTTCGCACATTCCGGCAAAGCCAAACCAGTTAATCATCATGGCGGCTTCGCCATTGGCAAAAGCCACTCCGGCAGCCACCGATTCAAAATCTTTTGATTGAGGATGAACAGCGGTTTTATCGTTCACTATTTTCCGGTAAAAATCAAGGCCATCAACAGCGGGCTGGCAATTAATGCTGATATTTCCAGCTTTATCTACCAGGCTGCCTCCCCTGGTCCACAGTTGGAGGCAAAAATCGAAAACCGTATTGTGACCGTCGGGATAACAGGCAAAGATGCTCCCGTACAGCTTATCGGCCGGGCGGTTGAAAAATTGAGCTACCTGATGAAAATCTTCCCAGGTTTGGGGTACTTCGAGCACCTTTCCATATTGTTTTAGATAATTGGCCTGCTCGGATTCGTTTTCAAACAAATCTTTGCGGTAAATGAAACACTCCGGACCATCGTGAAAGGGCAATCCTACTACTTCCCAACCAAAACGCTGCAAGCTCAATAAAGATTTGCTCCAACCCTTAGGAAAGCCTACCGGTTTATTGGTGTTGATGTAAGGGTTTAATATCTCAAATGCCTGACTCAGGTAACCTTCATACACCCAATCGGTATTGATGTGGGCAATATCGAATAAACCATTTGCCAAACCTTTACGTGTAATGGTGCTCTCGTAAAGTTCGTGTAAATCCATAATCACCAATTCCAGTTGAAGTGTGCAACCGGAAACTGCACAGTAGCTGTCCCAGAATTTCTGCATAGCAGATTCGAAGGGACCAAATTTACGTACGGCAATTCTGAAGGTATCGGCTTGGTTAGGCATTGGCAATGGTACTGTGTGTAATAAATTCTTTGATGATTTCCTCGTTGTCCTGACCCAGTTTTGGCGAACCTTTTGGTGAAGTTAATAATTCTCCATCAATACGGATTGGGCATCTGGTGGTTTCATATTTATAGCCATCCAACATTTGAACTTCCTGTATCATATTTAATACTTTGAAACCATCATGTTGCATTAAAGCGTTCCAGTTTAGTACATCCGAACACCAGATATCGGCTGGTTCTAATTTTGAAAGCCATTTTTCGGTGGTTTGGCTAAGCAAATGACTGGCTAATATGGCTTTAATTTCATCGCGTTTATCGAAAGCTTCGCTCACTTCAACATAATCTTCGAGCTTTTCGCAGCCCAGCAAATTACCCAACTGAGGAATAGAACCCATGGCCAGCGCCAGGTAGCCATTTTCGGTTTGGTAAATGCCATAAGGGGCACCCAAATAGGCATTTGCATTGTTCTGCTTCGATCTTTCGGGCAAAGCACCACCATCGTTCATAAAGGTTGTAATGGTTTCAAACTGAAAATCGTAGGCCGATTCCATCATGCTAACCTGCACAAAACCACCTTCGTTTTTGATGGCCTTGCGGTATAAACAGGCTAATATTCCCTGGGCGAGATGTGCACCTGCCAGCATATCTACTATGGATAAGCCCATGGCAACCGGACCACTATCTGCATTGCCGGTAAGGGAGGTTAATCCGGTAACAGATTGCAATAACAAATCCTGTCCGGGTTTATTTTTCCATTCGCCATCAGTTCCATAGCCCGAAATTTCGCCGTAAACAATGGCCGGATTTAAAGCACTAACGGATGGGTAATCGAAACCTAAACGTTCCATTACGCCCGGCCGGAAGTTGTGGATCATCACATCTGCTTTTTTAAGCAGCTCGCGTACCATTTCGCAATCTGCTTCGCTTTTTAAATCAACTTCAAAACTTTCCTTATTCCGGTTAATGGCATGAAAAACCGACGATTCGCCATTCATAATCAGATTTGAAGTGTAAAGGGTACGACAAATATCGCCTACCCCTAAACGCTCAATTTTGATTACACGGGCACCCATATCAGCCAAACGCAAACTCGCAGAAGGCCCCGAAAGGAACTGACTGAAATCGATAACTAAATAATCTTCAAGCGGTCGCATAATTTTATTTTTTATATTCTGTATTCTTCTCCCGTCGTCCCGACCGTAGCGGAGGGATCTGTTTTAAAAGATTTCTCCATTTCGCTGCGCTCCAGTCGAAATGACGACTATCTATCGGTTGCTTTGTGGTTCGTGTCACCACGAAACACTCTAAGTTATTCGTCATCCCGACCGTAGCGGAGGGATCTGTTTTAAAAGATTTCTCCATTTCGCTGCGCTCCAGTCGAAATGACGACTATCTATCGGTTGCTTTGTGGTTCGTGTTACCACGAAACACTCTAAGTTATTCGTCATCCCAACCATAATGGTGGGATATGTTTAAAGTAAACATGATCGTCATGCTGATCCGATAGCTATCGGATTTGTTTCAGCATCTCTTCTACTGTAAACAGACCCTGAAATAAATTCAGGGTGACGGATTGTCTATTTTATTTCAAACTCCCTGTTAATACTTTCCGTATCAAAACCTAGTTTGGGTGCCGCTTTTTTGGCAAATAACTTTCTTTGGTTCAACCGGATCGGGCTTACCGTGGTTTTGATACTTTTTACTCCGTCCAAATCAATCTGTTGCTCAATGTTCAGGTTTTTATAGGTACTTAAAGCAGTGGCTGTTTGGTAATTGAGCACCTCGGCACACCAGATACCATTACTTTCTAACAGGTTAACCCAGTTGCCGGTATTTTCCTGTTTAAAGGTTTCGGCCAACCGTACAATTAATTTATCGCGGTTTTCGAAAGCTGAACCTGCTTCAACGTATAAATCTGTAATGTCGCAATTGATAATGGCGCAAATATTTGGCAGGTTTCCCATGGCCATGGCAATATAACCGTCTTTGGTTTCGTACATGCCATAAGGCGCACTTAAATAAGCGTGCGCACTTCCTTTAGCACCGCTTCTATCTGGTAATTTTCCCCCATCATTCAAATAAGTGGTAATTACCTCAAACTGCACATCTAAAATCGATTCGAGCAGGCTCACTTCAACCAGTACACTTTTATTGGTTTTGGCTCTTTTAATTAAAGCTGCCATGATTCCCTGTACCAGGTGATTACCGCACATAATATCCGAAACAGATAAACCAAATGGAACGGGGCCATCAGTATCTACCCCCGATAAAAAGGTTAAACCAGAAACCGATTGTACCAATAAATCCTGGCCGGGTTTGTTTTTCCACGGTCCCTCATTGCCATAGCCGGTAACCATGCCGTAAATAATTTTCGGATTAATTTGTTGTACCCGGACATAATCCAGGCCAATTTTCTCCATTACTCCGGGCCTGAAATTATGCGTCATCACATCCGCTTTGGCAATCAATTTTTTAAGCTTTTCTAAATCTTGCGGATTTTTTAAATCTGCGGTATAACTTTCCTTATTGCGGTTAATGGTATGAAAAAGCAAACTGTCTTCATCAACAAACAGATTTTTGATCGATAAAGCGCGGCAGGCATCGCCGGTTTGAGGTCGCTCGATTTTAATTACGCGCGCGCCCAAGTCGGCCAGTTTTAAGCCAGCCGATGGTCCTGCCAAAAACTGACAGAACTCTAAAACCAAAAGTCCTTCTAACGGCCTGTTCATGATACTGCTAAGCTTTTAGATTTTTGATATAATTCGTTCAAAACAGTTAAAACTGTTATTTCATCACCTTTGCCCATCAAATAATCGCGCACTACATCGCCGGCATGATCCTGAAAATACATCGAACCATGATAGCGCGGACGGAGAAATGCACGCTGCAAGGCAGGTAAGGTATTTGAAAAGTAATTCTGGCTTTGCCGGTTTACTTCTTCATTTTTCCAGGCTGCCAAATGACCTGGCTGACCTCCACTTTCGAAATATAGTGTTGACTGACAAGCTGGTGAACCAACAAACTCAGCATATTTGGCCGCCATTTCGGGATTGGCACATTTGGCAGAGATAGCCAATCCGGTGCCGCCCAGTGTGCTCCTCAAATTGGTTTTTCCATCCAGCGAGATCATATCATGGAAATGCAGCACTTTGCGCGCATAACCATTTCTCGAATAATTGGAATATCCGTAGGCAAAAGGACAATAGGCAATTTCGTCGGATAAAGTCATGGCTTCATAAACCTGAATCGGATTCCTGCTAAAGTTGGCCGGATCTATTTTTGATGCCAGTTGGCGATACATTTGCAATGCTCTTACACCGGTTTCGATCGATACTACCTGATCATCGCTTTGGCAGGGATCTTCGCCCAGAGAGCAGCAAAGGGTGTAAAAATTCATTAAAACATCGATCGGGATGCCTGCAAAAGCGACTAGACCGGCGTCGGCCAAAGCGAGTAAATCTTCGAACGATTTTGGTAAAGAGAAGCCTCTTTCTATTAATAAATCTGGCCGGCTGGCGGCAACAGGCGTAGCAGCATCAATGGGTAAAGCCCACAAATGACCATCGTAGGTATAACTTTCGTATGATTGCCCCAACGAATTGTTTTCCTGATCTTTTAAATAGGCCTCGCTAAGGTAAAAATCTAAAGGAACAATTGATTTGGTTTTGGCCGCAAAGCCAGCCCAGGGGTGATCGATTACCAGCAGATCGAAATGTTCGGCCAGTTCCTGGATAGAGAAATCGGCAAATTGCTGCAAACTCCGCTTTTCCCAGGTGATGTTCACATTAGGGTGCAATTCTGAAAAACGCTGTGCGGTTGCCACCATAGGCAATAACCCACGACTGTGGTTCCAGGTTATTCCTTTTAAATTAATCGTCTTCTCCACTTAATCTTATTATTTAATGTTTTTATTCTTATTCGTCATGGTTCGTGTCGACACGAATCATCGTTTATATTTCCAGTTTCGGTCGGTGAAACACCAACCGATAGGATTAATTTTTTTGTTCCGTCATTTCGAGCAAAGTGCAACGGAGTCGAGAAATCTGATTATAGATCTCTCCATTTCGCTGCGCTACAGTCGAGATGACGACTTTTTCTCTAATGGTTGGTGTCCCCACCGACCATGTATTTAGGCCTAATTCCCTTCGGTAACTTTCCTGCTATGAACTGCATTTATCTCATCATTTACCCGTATTAATTACTATTGATGATGAGGACAAACCTGCCGATGTTGCCGTTAATTGAATTGTTCCGGCTTTTTCTGTAGCCTGTAAAATAGCCAGACATAAACCATGAAAAGCTTTGCGGTAACTGGCTTTAAAAGGCTCCAAACTAGCCTGAAAACCATTGTCTACCCCCGCAATAAAACCTGCACCTGCTACTTTAAAATCAACAAGGTTATCGGCATTCGGCACTACATTTCCGGCTGCGTCTAAAATACGTACGGTAATAAAAGACAAATCCTTACCATCGGCTTTGATCTGTTTCCGATCTGCTATCAATTCAATTTTAGCAGGATCGCCAGCAGTTTTTATTTCACGAACCAGAACCTCTTTTCCGTTTTTGCGCGATACCGCTTTGAGTGTACCCGCTTCGAATTTTACATTCCATTGCACGTGCAGATCATCGTTCTGTTTTGATTTTTTGCCTAATGATTTTCCATTCAAATAGAGTTCTACCTCATCGGCCTGGTTGTAATAAGCCCAAACCTCAACCAGTTTACCTGGCTCCCAGTTCCAGTGTGGCAAGATGTGTAGCACGGGCTTATCAGTCCATTCGCTTTGGTACATGTAGTAGGAATCTTTCGGGAAACCTGCTAAATCTACAATACCAAAATATGAGCTACGTGCCGGCCATGGATAAGGTAGCGGCTCGCCCAGGTAATCAAAACCTGTCCAAACGAACAGTCCCGAAACATGGTCATATTTCTTTGCTGCTTTCCAGGTTTCTTCGTGTGTAGAGCCCCAATAGGCCGAAACATTGTCGTAGGCAGATGCCGACCATGCTGCATTCCCTTCTGTGAATTTTGTTTTTCCGTCTCTCGGCCAGCGGCGAATGGTATCGGCAGTATCGTAAAAACCTCTGGTTTCTAATGCTGAAGTGGTTTCGGTAGCCAGAAATTTAACACCCGGATAATTTTTAGGCCAGTCTTTATACAGTTTATGGTTATAATTTAAGCCATAAATATCCAAAGCATTGGCTTGGTAAATAAAGTTTTTCTTCGCGTCGGTTTCGGTCAGGGCCGAAATTACAGGACGGCTTTGATCGAGGTTTTTAACGATTGAAACCAGTTCTTTTGTGATGGCTACACCAGTACTATCGAACTGCTCGCGGATCTCGTTACCAATGCTCCAAAGGATAATAGACGGATGATTACGATCGCGGAGGATCATATCTTCCAGATCGCGCTTGTGCCATTCGGCGAAATTGAGGTGATAATCGTTTTTGTTTTTCTTCTTTGCCCACATGTCAAAAGCTTCATCCATAACCAGAAAACCCATTTTATCACATAAGTCTAAAAATTCGGGTGCAGGCGGATTGTGTGCCGTACGGATAGCGTTTACGCCCATCGCTTTCATGATTTCGAGCTGACGTTCCATGGCGCGTACATTAACAGCAGCACCTAAAGCACCTAAATCGTGATGCAGGCAAACACCCAATATTTTGGTAGGTATTCCGTTTAACGAAAAGCCCTTTTCGGCATCGAAATGGAAAGTTCGGAATCCGAATTTAGTTTCGTAAGTATCGATGGGCTTGTTGTTATGAAGAATTTGAGTAACCAGTTTATACTGAAAAGGCTTAGCCAACGACCAAAGCACCGGGTTTTTAAGCAGGCTTTCGCTGTTGACGATTAACCCTGCCGTATCAATTTTGATATTTTGAGGCTGTGTTTTTGAAATCAATTTGCCATTGGCGTCGTATATGGTGTGCACTAAAGCTACTGCCTGCAGTTTGAGGGTTTTGTTCGCAATTTGGGTTTTTATACTCACCTTGCCTGTAGCATCGGTAGTTACAAATGTTCCCCATTTTGCAACAGCTACCTTTGCTGTTGAGATTAGCCACACATTTCTGTAAATGCCCGATCCTGAATACCAGCGCGAATCGGGTTGTGCAGAATTGTCGACCTTTACGGCCAGGATGTTCTTGCCGGGTTTTAAAAACTTACTGATCTCGTAAGAAAACGAGCTGTAACCATAAGGACGCTTGCCCAGATAGTGGCCGTTTACCCAAACTTCGCTGTTTTTGTAAACGCCATCAAATTCAATACTGATCAATTTGTTTTTGAAGTTGGCCGGCGCAGTAAATTCTTTTCTATACCAGCCAATACCGGTTGGTAAGCCTCCACCCTCTGGTTTTGCAGGGTTTTTCTCGTCGAACTTGCCTTCAATGCTCCAATCGTGAGGCAGTGTTAATTTTCTCCATTTCAAATCGTTATAAGTAACCGATTTTGCCTTTGGTTCATCGCCTAGGTAAAATTTCCAGTCTTTGTTAAAACTGGTTCTACTTCTGGTTTCCGTAATCCTGTCGGTTGGTGTCTCACCGACCGAAGATTGGCTATACTGGCTGGGGAGACACCAACAAGCAGGAATTCCATTCCGCTTTACTTCAGTCGAAATGACGAATAAGGCATTTGCCCCGCAATATTGCGCACCTAATAATCCCGATAGGAAAATAATCAAAACCTTATAACTGCCCGGTATTCTCATTTCTTAATTATTGAACAAAATTCACTTTACTTTTTCCTAAATCTTTGGAAGTGGCTACGGCAATGCCACGCTGGTCTTGTTTATTCACCGCGCAATAAAAGTGGTACACCACATCCTTATATTTGATTACAAATGATTTGTGTGCATACAGCTCATCGTACTTTTCTGACGATTCGATCAGGTTGTTGCCTGTCCAGTCGGTCCAGTTTATCAGGTCTTTAGATGCCGCGAAGCGGTTGAAAGAACCTTTTCTGTCCTGCCAGAAAGCACCGAAGTAAAACATCACGTAATTATCGCCTATTTGTTGGATCACGGCATCGCCGGTTATCCCAACCGGATGGTGAACCACCGGATTTTTCATAAAGCGTTGCCAATGCACCATGTCATCAGATACTGCCATACCAATACGTTCGTACCAGCGTGTTTTTTTGTTATTCGCCAGCGAATCGCCAACAGCATTGTAGTACATTACAAAAGGATGGCCGGTTAACTTTTTCTGATCGGCAATCACCGTACTTTTAAAAAGTTTATGACGGTTTTCCCACCAGCGTACATCGCTGTCGAGCGAGCTTAATACAGGTTTATCCAATCGTTGCCACTCTTGCACAACTGAAGGATGTTTATCGGTGTATGCCATACCGATTGATAGAGGCTCTACCTCGTATCCCCGTTCTTTACCACCGAAGTACGACATCCAGTATTTGCCATTAAAGCTTTTGGCCTGGTAACTTCCACCCCATCTGATATCTAAAAGAGCATTGTAACCGGCTTTTTGGTTATCGTCCCATTTACCCGAATCGGCAAACGACATTAACTTACCCTGGTTTTCCCAATGCAGTAAATCGCTGCTTTTTGCCATCCAGGTTTCGTAACCTCTGCCGCTAAAAATCAGGTAAGTCATGTACCAGTATTTACCTTTTCTAAATATGGTTGGACAATCCATTTTATGGTCTTTGTCATTCGGAACCATTACCAGTCCGTATTTGAAAGGGGTTTTAACTTCCTGGTAAATCTTTTCCATCTCGGCAGCAGATACTGGATTTTTAGTATCCTGAGCCAATGCATTAGCCGTCGTTAAAATGCCAATTAGGTATATCCAGATCGTTCTCATGTTATTTCACCTTAAATTTATAATAACCTGAACCGATAGCCACTTTCATTCTGCCATTAGCTGTACCCATGTTTTGGAAGGCCGAATTATTGGCTTCTGAAAGACTTTGCTGAGGCGAAACCGGAATATAAACCACAGCAGTGGTATTCACCGGAATGTTTATCGCTATCTCAAAACCATCAGCCGTTTTTTCCCAGTCGGTTGAAATGTTGCCATAAACAGATTGGTAGGCCGTATGGGCCGAAGTTAAATCGCCCACCACTTCGGGGTAAATTTTAATCTGGTTAAAGGCTACCGAATTTTCAACCTGGCGAATGCCACCAACCCCGCTGTAAAACCATTCCATTAAATGCCCCAGCATAAAATGATTATTTGAAACACTGGGTAATGCTGCCCAGCTTTCGGTTAAGGCAGTAGCACCTTTGGCCAATTGCATACCATACCCCGGAACATCACTACGGCTATTCATATCGAAAATCACATCCGAGCGGCCGGCATCTTCTAAAACCCGCAACACATAGCGGTAACCAATATCGCCTGCGGTTAAACCATTGTTGTTGTTTTTGATGTCTTTGATGAGGTTATCGATTACTGCCTGCTTGTCTTTTTCTTCAACCAGCCCCATATAAACGGCCATGGCATTTGCCGTTTGACTGCCAGAGCCATATTGTTTAGTTTGCGCATTAAAGAATTTGTTGTTAAATGCTTCACGTACCAATACCGCACGATTGGCATAAGTCAGTGCATCAGCTTTTTTGCCCAATAAGGTTGCTATTTTTTCGAGTACTTTTAAATCGTAATGGTAAATGGCAGTAACGGTAATCCCCATTGGGGTGAGCTGCGAAACGCCCGGAGGTTTTGGTCCGAGGTCATACCAATCGCCCAAACCTTGCGAGAGGATGTGTTTATCGGCTTTTGTACCTAAGTATTGAATGTAACGCTGCATGGTTGGGTAATGATCAACCAAAGTTTGTTTATCGCCGTACCATTTGTACAAATCCCAGGGTACCAGAATACTGCTGCTTCCCCACTCAGGCGAATCGCGGAACATATCGCCACCCCATTCGAATTTAACATATTCGGGTGCGATTTCGGGAACCAGACCATTGGCCAGCTGTGAGTTTTGCATATCCACTGCTGCTTTTTCAAACAAAGGTGCCGCGGCATAATTGTAATTTACCGAGCTGCCCATTAAATGCAGCTGTTCCAGCCAACCCAGTTTTTCGCGGTGCGGACAATCGGTAAATACGCTTACCATGTTGCTTTTTATTCCCCAGTTAATCAGTTGAAAGGTTTTGTTGAATAATTCGCTGGAAGATGAAAATTTACCAACTGTTTCGGCAGCATTGCGTATATGCAGGCCTTTTAAATACTGAATCACAGCTTTCCGGGATGGATTTTCTTTTCCCACCGGTACGCCCCCTTTAACCTGCAGGTACCTGAAACCGCTATAAAAAAATCTGGGTCGCCAGGTTTCTACTCCGCTACCTTTTAAAATGTAGGTGAAATATGATGGGCCGCCCATGTTTTTCTGGGTAGCGGTGCCATCTTCTTTTAAAAGTTCTGCAGGTGTAATGCGGATGGTATCGCCTTTTTTGCCACTTACTTTAAGTTCAATAATGCCCGAAGCATTTTGTCCAAGATCATAAACCCATTCGCCATTAGCAGTTTGGGTAATCTGCTGTGCCTGAAAATGATCGAAAATTTTTAAAGGTTCTTCTTTTTGTGCATTTAGCTTTGGTCCGTTAACCAACAAGGCGTTTTTCCATTGGCTATCGTTAAAAACCGGCAGGTTCCAGTCCTTTTGCGCTAAAGTGGCATTGTAATCTTCGCCTCCGTAAATGCTCGAAAAAGTAACTGGCGAAGGTGCCGTTTTCCAGCTTTGGTTGCTGATTACATTTCCTGAAGTTCCATCGCTATACTCAATAAACAAACGACAAATCATTTTTGGGAAGCCGTAGGCAACTTTTAGTTTCCGGTACCTTTCTTTTACCGGTGGAATGTAATAAAAACCATTGCCTAACATTACCCCAACTGCGTTTGAACCTTTTTTAAGATGTCTGGTAATATCATAGGTTACATATAAAGCTTCGCGGTCGTATTTTGTCCAGCCGGGAGCTAAAAAATCATCTCCTACCTTTTTGCCGTTCAAAGTCATTTCGAAATGACCTAAGCCTGAAACAAAGGCAGTAGCCCTTTTAATGGTTTTGCTAAGGGTAAAATCTTTGCGAAACATAGGCAGAATATTATTGCCATTAAACTTATCCTTTTTACCATCTGTAGGTAACGCATTAACGTTAGAATCGGCCAGTTTTTCGTAAGCAATCCATTGGGCACCTTTCCAGTCAGCAATATTTAACAAGCCCATTCCGAAAAAAGCCGGTTCGCTCCAGGCAGATTCATTCCCCCAATTATCCCATACTTTAATTTTCCAGTAGTATTTTGTTGCCGGTAATAATTTTTGACCTTTATATTTTATCTGGATAGATTGATTGGTAATGGTTTTTTTAGAATCCCAAACATCGCCTTTGTTTTGCTTTAAAGTGCTCAGACTTGTGGCCACTAAAATCTGATATCCCTTTTGCAGCACATTATGCCGCGTAGATACCAACTGCCAGCTTAAATGTGGCTGAGTTACGTCAATTCCAAGCGGATTTGAGCGGTATTCGCAGCTTAAGCGCGACACCTTAATCTCCTGGGCAAACAGCGAAAAAGTGAACAGGTAAAGAAAAGAAAAGATTACAAGTTTGTTCATTAGCCGTATGGTATTGCTCTCGATGCTTTGATTTAGGTTTATAGTTGGTTATCGTGTTCAATTTAGTTAGAAATAAATTCTCGGCCTGTATTAAATAAGCTGTAGAATTTGCTTAACTTTAAATTTTACATGTAATTCAAATATAAATCTTTTTTTTAAATATGAAAACATATATTGTTGTAATAATTATATAATTTCGTTCTGAACGAGAAATATGAAAGCATTTTGTATGTTTGAAACTGTAAAAAATACGATACAACCAAATTAAACCTGTATGAAAGAAAATGAATCGAAGTATCAGGCGCCAGCTTTAGATAAAGGACTTGATATTTTAGAGTACCTGTCGTCTCAATCCATCCCACTATCACAAACCGAAATAGCCATTGGTATAGAAAAAACACCCAATGAGATTTACCGGATGTTAATGAGTTTGGAAAGCCGCGGTTATATTCTGCGCGATGAGGTTTCGGGGAAATACCGGTTATCGCTTAAACTTTTTTACCTGTCGCACCGCCACTCGCCTATTGATGAGCTGAGGAAAGCAGCGCAGTTTCCTTTGGAAGAACTGGCCAATTCGATACGGCAATCGTGTCACCTGAGTATTCTGTACATGAACCAGGTAATGGTAATTATCCACGCCAAAAGCCCGGGGCCAATTGCACTTTCCATCGAAGAAGGGAATTTGTTTCCTTTGCCATTAACTGCATCGGGTAAAGTGTTACTCGCTTATATGCCTGAAGCAGAAAGGAATACCGTACTGAAAAACAATGCCATTTTTAAAAAATATGCCAAGCCACAGCAGGAAGATTTCTTAAGTTCTTTAGCTGATATTCAACAAACAGGCTCTTATTTCAAAAACAGTGATGCTGTTTCGGGCGTAACTGATATTTCTGTGCCCATTGGTATTGCCAATAATAAAGGGATTATTGCCTGTTTAACCATTTCGATGCTGAATGCTCTTAATGCCGATCAGGCGATCGAAAGCGATGTAATTTTGGCCGAAGCCAATAAATGCGTTAAAAAAATAGAACAAAGAATTGGAGTTTAGGCGTTTGCATTGGGTTTAACCCAATGCAAACTCAGGCGTAATTATATTGTTAAAATGTTTGATATTTGATTAAATGTATATATGTTTGTACATATAGATTGACTAACAAATAGCGGCTTCAGTATGGGGCAGCATAAACAATATAAACTACAACCCTATGAATAAAAATATAGCATTAGCCATGCTGGTTGCATTAGCCGTACCCGGTACATCGTTGGCTCAAACCAAAGCTATTGCGCCAAAAGCACAAAAAAATGTAACACCGGCTGTAATGAATCAGGTTAAAACTATGGCCGAAGCACTGATTAAAAAAGGTTTTACCGCTGGCGATGGTTATGGCGAAGTATGGATCAGGGATTTGAATACCTTTATCGAATTGAGCTGTAAGGTTAACGATAAATCGCAGATCAGGAAACACCTGATTACATTTTTCCAGTTTCAACAGGCTGACGGATCTATTCTGGATGGCTATATCCCGTCAAAACAGGCTGGCTCGGAAGGTACTTTTTATAAATCAGACCTTGTACCGGGATATCTTGGACATAAAAATACGGTAGAAACCGATCAGGAAACCTCCTTGATTCAGGCCATTGCAAAGTATATCAATATTACAGGCGATAAATCCATTTTAAATGAGCAGGTAGCCGGCTTACCGGTTAAAAAGCAAATGGAAAGGGCTATGGATTTTCTGTTGAAAGAAAGGTTTAACGAGAAATATGGCTTGATTTGGGGTGCCACTACTGCCGATTGGGGCGATGTACAACCCGAGCAAGGCTGGGGCGTGGTAATTGACGAGAACACCCATAGGGCGATTGATATTTACGATAATGCCATGTTTTTAATTGCGATAAACGACTTTATTGAGGTTGGGGATTTAAATCCGGCCGAGATTACCAAATGGAAAGGCATTTACAAAAGCGTTCGCCAGAATATTAACAAATATTTATGGGATGATAAAGCCCAGAAATATATCCCGCATATTTATTTAAACGGCTCCCCTTTTCCGGCTTCGTTCGATGAATCGAAAGTTTACTATCACGGTGGTACAGCGGTTGCAATTGAAGCTGGTTTGCTAAGTAAAAAACAGGTAAAGGAAGCTTATGAAAAAATGCAGAAAAACGTAAAAGATGCCAATGCTGCAACCATCGGCCTTACACTCTACCCTGTTTATCCGGCCGGTACCTTTCAGAATAAAGTTATGGGGCCATATTCTTATCAAAATGGTGGCGATTGGACCTGGTTTGGTGGCAGAATGGTTACCCAGTTAATCAGGTATAATTTATTGGCAGAAGCCAAAGAAGCACTAGACCCGATGCTGGCACGTGTAATCAGCAATAATGGATTTTACGAATGGTATACACCCGATAATAAGCCAAAAGGTTCATCGAGTTTTAGAGGCGAAGCCGGCGTATTGTGGACCGCAATAACAGCACTGGAGAAAAAGAAGTAGTTTCTAAGTAAAAACCAAAAAAGGGATAGTAAACCAGGTGTTTGCTATCCCTTTTTTTGGCGGATCGTCATTCCCGCGCAGGCGGGAATCTTAAAACGATTACTAATTGAAATTAAATTGATGCTAATGAATTCTCGCCCGAAATGACGATCCCGGAGTAAAAAATCAATACGTATCTTTTGGTTCTTTACCTAGCTTTACTACTAACTTCCCGCCATTTTGGATATCCTTAAGTTTCATGAAGGGCGTTTTTAAAGGCTTACCGTTTAGCGAAAATGACTCCACATACCGGTTTTCGCTATTATTATTATGTAGGGTTACAATTTCGAAATCTTTACCGCTGAAATATTTCTTATTGCCCTTGATTCTGATCGTATTGAAAACTGGCGCAGAGAGGCCTGTTTCTGGTGAGGCATCGGTAAAGCCCTTCACATCAAAAATACCCATCGAAGCCAATACATACCAGGCACCAAGCTGTCCCTGATCTTCATCCTGCCCGTATCCGTAACCGTGAATACCTTCGGTGCCATAAAATTCATCCATAATTTTTCTGACCCATTTTTGCGTAAGCGATGGTTTGCCTGAGAAATTAAAAAGCCATGAAGTGTGCAGATTGGGTTGATTACCGTGGTTGTAAAGTCCTTCCAGTCCCGAAAAAGCATCTAATGTTGTTCCACCTCCAAATTTATTTTTTTCAGATACGGTGAAAATGCTATCCAGTCTGCTGTTAAAATCAGCTTTACCAATGGCTGCAATTAAAGCGTCCGGGTTTTGGGGAACATAAAAAGTATATTGCCAGGCATTTCCTTCCTGAAAACCTCTCCAGGCCTGTTTCGGATTGAAGTTGGAAATAAAATGGCCATATTCATCTTTTGGCCTGATGAATTTGGTTGCGGGATCTAAAATGGTTTTCCAGGCATTGGAAAGTGTAGTTAACTTCTGGTAATCGGCTGTTTTATTTAAAATTTTTGCCCATTGGCCAACTGCGTAGCAGCTGAATGCATATTCTAAGGTATGCGAGGCCGAAAACTGCCAGCGTTCGCTGGCACCACTACCGCTATCCAAATGATTAACGTAACCATATTTCAAAAACCGATCTAAATCGGGCTTTCCTGCACCAAATGGCCGGTTTTGAAACGCTAATTCATTTTTGAGTGCAGCCTGATAAGCGGTTTTTACATCAAAATCGCGTATTCCTGAGTTGTATGCTGCTGCCATGGCCAGGCTCACGAAGTTGGTACCCACGCCAGATACGTACCGGCTATTGGCAATCCCGTCAGATAACCAGCCCGAATCTTTATACACCAGCAACTGACTTTTAACCCAATCTGAATAATACTCAGGATAAGCTACAGCCCACAGCTGGGTTAAATTCCAGAAAGCGCCCCAAATTGCATCGGTATTGTAATGGTTATGTAGCGGAACATGGTTCTTATCCAGCGGGATCTGACCAATCCCTCCATCATTTTTAGGGTAAGCACCATTTACATCGCTGGCCAAACCACGTCCTGATAAGGCATGGTATAATCCGGTATAAAACTTCGTCAGATCTGCTTTATTTGCCGAGGTTACCCTGATTCTTCCCAGATAGCTGGCCCATGTATTTAAGGCCTGTGCCTTAGCCTGATCAAAAGAAAGGTTTGAAGCTTCTTTAGCCAGGTTTAGTCTTGCGTTTGCGATTGATGTGTACGAAAGTCCGGCTTTTAAGGTAATGCTTTCCTGCTCTTTTGTAGTAAAAGTGAGGTATAGGCCTGCTCCTTTGCCACGGGTGCTCTTGTTTCCTGTGGTAATTTCGCCACCGTTAAATGTGCCAAATTTTAAAGGCTTTTTACTGGCTACAGCAGAGAAGTACATTTTTACGTTGGCACCAGGCTGATATTTCTGTACATATACAGGTTTCGTAATTACATAACCTTCAATTCTGCCATCACTGGTGAGGTAAACCCTTGCATCACTTACCTCTCCGCTCTCTCCCTGTTGATGGCCAATATCGAAAAGGATGTGTGCTTCGGTTGATTTTGGAAAAGTATAGCGATGAAAAGCTACCCTTTTAGTAGCTGTTAGTTCGGCTTTAATGCCATAATCTTTCAACAATACCGAATAATAGCCTGGTGTGGCAGTTTCATCTTTATGATCGAAAGCAGAACGATAACCGGTTTCGGGATGTTCCAAAGTTCCTGCCAGGGTTTGCAGTTTTCCGGTTGATGGTGCAAAAACAACCCCGCCAATCTGAAATTCGTGAAAATTGGCAAAACCCTCGATAGAAGTATGCCTTTGGTCGTATCCTACAGCTTCCCAGCCACTTTTATTGCCATAAGAGCCGTTGGTTGATGGTGCGGCTTTAGCCATCCCAAAGGGAACTGCCCCGGGTGTAAAATAAAACCAGCGGCTGTGCGCTGTACCAATGCGTGGATCGGCATAAGCCAGCAAATCGTGGTCTGACTGTGCTTTAACCGGTTTGTAACATAAATTAAGCAGCAGTAAAACGGCAAGTTTGTGCTTTATATTCATAGGTGAAGTTCTTTTTAGTGAAAAAACACAGGCTTATCTGCTTCCTCTTTCCAGTCATTTTCTATCTCTTCGAGCGATTTACCTTTGGTTTCGGGAAGCAATTTATAAACTGCAATAAAGGCTACGATACAGAAGAAGGCGAAAAACCAGAAAGTACCCGCACTACCCAGTTCGTTTAGCAAGATTGGTGTAATTTGCCCTACTATTGTATCGGCTACCCACATAACCATAATACTAATGGCCAATGCTCTTCCGCGTATGGCTCCCGGGAATATCTCTGCCGCTACCACGAATTTTAAGGGGCCAATTGAACAGGCAAAAAAGGCGAGGAAAGCCAAAACGCATACCAAAAGCCAAATGCTTGAGGTTGCGTTAAAATAAAAGCATATACCGGTTAAGATCAGCGAAATCGCAGCTCCGGCAGTTCCGTATAAATAAAGTGGCCTTCTTCCCCAGCTATCCACTTTCCAGATGGCAAACAGGGTAAAAAGTACGTTTGCCAGACCAAAAATAACCTGACTGATGAGAGAATTACTTAACGAAATGCCCGCATTACCGAGTATTCTTGGTCCGTAATAAATAATTGCATTAATGCCGCTAAACTGCGAAAATAAGGGTAATAAAATGCCGATTAACAAGGCTTTACGCATTGCTGGTGCAAATAATTCTTTATATGAATTTTTAGTGCCGTTGCTTTCAGTTGCAAACTGATTGGGATCAATTTCTGAAGGCGCTTGTCCGTTAATTTTACTGATAATTAAAGTACCTGCAGCGATATGGCCTTTTTGTATCAGCCATCGAGGGCTCTCCGGAATGAGCAATAGTCCGAATAAAAATAAAACAGCAGGCAACACACCCATACCCAACATGCCCCGCCAAACTTCCTGATTGAAAAGCTTGCTCAAGGCAGAAGTATCAGTGAGAGCTGTTGAAGCACCGCTTAATAAGGCTGCATTGCTGAGGTAAGCCACCAATATACCCAGTGTAACTGCAAACTGATAATAAGTAACTAAACGGCCTCTAATGTGCGCAGGTGCGATTTCAGAAATGTATAAGGGCACCACATTGGAGGCAATACCGATGCCAATACCACCTAACAGCCGGAATGCGATAACGCCCGGCAGATTGGGAAGTAATGCGCAACCCAGGGCCGATGCAACAAAAAGGATAGCCGTTAAAATCAGTGGTTTTTTCCTTCCAAACCTGTCGCTCAGTTCGCCCGAAAGCGCCACCCCAATGATGCAGCCCAACAAGGCCGAAGATACAAACCATCCTTCCTGAGAGGCACTTAATGCAAACTGCTTTTGCACCAGCGGTAAAACTCCTGATATAACGGCCATATCGAAGCCGAATAAAAAGCCGCCCAGCGATGCTACCAGCGTTATTAAAAAAACACTGCTTCTTTTTTGCTCACTCATAATTTTTATTTTGGTTAAAAATTTAATTGGTTTTGACCATGGATTGTAAATCCACATCAAATCTGACCGCTGTTTTATAAAGTTACAGCAGTCAGGTCATCTTTTACAAATGCTTTAATTACTTTAGCCCTTCCACTTCCCGCATTAATCAGCGTATAACTTTCGGCGGCAGCCGGAACTACAAAAGTTTCGGCATAATGGAATTCACTCAGCTGGCCATCTGTATTTTTTAATTTGATGGTTGTACCCTCCACCAGCATCAAAATATGGCAGGCATTATTGGTTTTTACCGTGATTTCACTGTCAAACTCCATGCGGTGAATATCATAAAAATGTTCGATGTGCGTTGGCAGATGGATCAACTCCCAATCCCCTCCTTTTTCAATCACCGATGGTTTCGAAATCAGCTCGTTGGTTACCACCTTCCCTTTCCGGTTAAAGTCAAGGTTTTTAAAAGCATGTTCAATGTTAATTGGCCGGGGCTGACCATCCAGACCTAAACGAACCCAATCGTACATTTTAAAGGTAAAAATATAAGGTGTTGCACTGATTTCGAGTACCAGGTTGTTGGCACCGGCACTGTGCACCGTACGGTTTGGGATTAAAAAAAGATCATGTTTCTTCGCATCGTGTACCTGCACAAAATCTTCGATATTTATTTCCTGTTTTAGCTGCTGACTTTTAACTAATGCCTGATTAAATTCAATTGGATTGATATCTTCCTGAAAACCCAGGTAAACTTTAGCATCCTCCTTACATTCAAGAATATAATAAGTTTCATCCTGCGTAATGTTTTCGCCAAATTCTTCGCGGATGTATTTCAATGAAGGGTGACATTGGATCGAAAGATTTCCACCACTCATCGTATCCAGAAAATCAAACCTGATCGGAAATTCGGTGCTAAAAACCGAAGCATGTTTACCCAATACAGCCTGATTTTCGCTAAACATCAGAAAATCAAAAGTAACTTCTAACAGGTTCCCGTTACTTTCGAATACTATGCCGTTTTCGGGAACAATCATTTCGAAAGACCAGGCATAATTTACCTCATCTTTATTTAAACCTTTAATGTTTTCCTGCAACCAGTGACCGCCCCATGCGCCTGCTTCGAACCATGGCCTAACCCGAAATACCGACTGGCTGATGTGTTTTAAGCCTTTCTTCAGTTCATTTGCCTCGATCCACTTTACCGATGATTTGTGCTGGGCATCTGCAACGATACTAATGCGGTTTAAAATTTCTGCTTTGTGTTTATTCAGCACTTCCCAATCTACAAAATAAAAGCGCTTGTACATTTCGAAAGCACTAGCAGTAGTGGCAGCTCCCAGGTTAGTTACAGAGCCTGCACGCATGCGGTACTGGATTTCATTTTTAGGAATATCGAGGTAAATGATTGGTGCATCCCAATTCGCTAATGAGGCACCCATTCCAATTACAATATTTATTTCACAAGCAGTGTCGGGCTGGATTTGGCTAAATCCAGGTTTGAAAAAATCTGCAAGCTTAAGCGTAGTTTTTTTACCCCAAACACTTTTTGCTTCACCCAGAAAAGGATTTACCAATTCCTGTACTACATCTGCACTTTTCATTTGGCTTGTTGTACGCAGCCAGTTAACTTTTAGATGCTTATTGGTAAAGATTTGTTGTAAAGCCAGTTCTGTTTCGCGCCAGAAAATACCAACATAACCATCTATAATTACCGTTCTTTTTTCAATAATCCAAGAGGCCAATGCAGCATAACCATCAAATATTTTGCCCTCACCCAAAGCATGAACCGGGTACAGATTATAAGCATCTGCCGGCTGATTGAAATGATTGATATTTTCTGGTAAAATGTTTTCTCCACTTTGTCTCCATTGTTCAGTGGCGGGTGTTTCCTGAGGATTATTTTTTACTTCCATAAACGGGCTACTATCTTATTAAAGAACAAATGTATGTATGTATGTACATTTATCCTAATGTTTTATTTAATTTCTTTTACCCAGCTTGAATAATAAGCCTTTAACTACCATCAGTTACTTTAAATAGCAATAAGGATGCATACATGTGTTGTTGTTTGTACATGCTTTTTCTATCTTTGTTTCAACAGCATAAGCGTAATTGTAGTATTTAAAGCATTGCTGCATAAAAAATGAAATTTTCAATCGATCATAAAAGCCCTGTGCCTTTGCACATTCAGGCAGAAGAATTATTGCGGAATCTGATTAAGGATCCCGAATATGCCACTAAATTTCTGCCTAACGAAGTGGATATGGCTAAGCAGCTGGCCATATCGAGAACAACGTTGCGCCAGGCCTTAAACAAATTGGTTTATGAGGGCCTGCTGATTCGTAAAAAGGGTATCGGTACTAAGGTTGCTGAGGTTTCGGTTAGTTCGAAAGCAAGCAACTGGTTAAGTTTTTCGCAGGAAATGCAGGCAAGAGGCATTCCGATTAAGAATTTCGAACTTCACATCAGCTGGGTATATGCAGATGAGAAACTGGCCCATTTTTTTGATATTGGTACGGATAAAAAGGTTCTGAAGCTAGAGCGTTTAAGGGGAAAAGAGGAAGGCCCTTTTGTTTATTTCATCTCTTATTTTCACCCCAGGATTGGCCTAACGGGCGATGAAGATTTTAAACGCCCTTTGTATGAAATCCTGGAAAGAGACCATTCGATAATTGCGAATTTATCGAAAGAGGAAATTAGCGCCAAAGCTGCTGATAAATTTATGGCCTCCAAACTGGATGTTGAGGTTGGGAGTCCCCTGCTTTTTAGAAAACGTTATGTTTTTGATCAGGGAGAACGGCCAATTGAATATAATTTAGGCTATTACCATGCCGATAGTTTTGTGTACACTGTAGAAAGCAGACGGGATAGTTAAGCTGATATTAACCGGGAACGATCAACATGATTTGATGGTTCCCGGTAATTTTAAATGCATACTAGTAATTGTAGCGAACGCTATAGTTTCTACCCTTTTCTATTGTGATTTCGTACAAGTTATTTCCTATTGATTTAATTTCTGCTCCATTTGCCACCGGTTTAGACTTGCTTTTAATCCTTAACTTTCCGGTACCAACAGCGGCATTTATCCTGATTTCCTTTTTGTTCATGTAAACCGCGATATCGCCATTTGCCGTAGGTACTTTGCCTTCCATCCAGGCCAAACCTCCTAAGTTGGGCTCGATGGTGTAGGTTTCGTAACCTGGAGAATCAGGACTAACGCCTAGATAATATTTGCCCAGTAAATAAATCGGGCTTGCACCCCAGGCATGACAAAGGCTTTTTCCGAAAGGCCGGCCGTACATGGCCAAATGCTCGGTTCCTTTCTTGTTGGGATCATATTCTTCCCAGAAAGAAGTAGCACCGAGTTTAAGCATACCACCCCAATAGTTTTTCATCTCTTTTAATACGTATGATTGTTCGCCCATGGCACAAAGTGCTTCCAGTTCATAAAAACGCATGTATGGCGTGGTAATTTTATTGATGCTGTCGTTCAGCAATACATGTTCTTTTACCGCCAGCTTTTGTTCAGGCGTAAAATAATCGAAAAAGATGCCGAACATATTGGCGTAACGAGTTACATTTTCTGTCGGTTTACCTGCCACCCTGCTGTGTACCAAAGCATGTTTGTTCTGGTTCCAGTACAAATCAAATATTTTGGCTTTCAGTACTTTGGCCTGTTCTTCATATCTGGCTGCACTTTCGGTATCGTTGGCGAGTTTCGCGCATAATGCCATGGTTTCTAAGCTACGGGCATAAAGCAGTTGTTCGAAACTTACTTCGCCATCTTTACTCAACTTATCGGCCCAATCAATGAAAATCCAGTCGCCCGGCATCCATTCCAATAAGCCATTTTTGTTTTTCCGCCCATCGATGTAGGTCATTAAGGATTGCATCCTGGGATAAATGTCCTGCACAAATTTTTTGTCGCCAGTAAATTTATAGTAATCGTAAATGCCCAAAAACCAATAGAAAGAGTAATCCATAATGGTATTGATATGTGCTGTAACCGGATCTTTGCCACGTTGGGCCAAAAGGGTTCTTTTTACCGTTGGTGCATCAAAAAACGAATAATAGTTCATCAGGTAACTCTGGTAGGCATCGCCGCTCCACACCCATCTGTCGCGTTTAATCCCGTCGATAAAAAACTCGCGGGTATTGAGGTGGAAGGTATATTTGGCAACGTCGTAAATCTTGTTCAGCTCCGCATCTGAGGATTTAAAACTTCCTCTTTCGCTAACCGGCGCATACTCATAAAGCATAGAAACGGAATCGGCAGAAACACCGCTTCCGGGCTGAAAGTTAACATAGCGGAAGGCTTTGGAGAGCGGCATTACCGAATCTTTTTTACCGGCCAGATCAATATCCAGGTAATCGAGCGTTTCGCATTTGTCGGTTGATAAGGCTTCTTCTTTTGATTCGCCGTAATAGATACTGAGTTTGCCTTTACCTTTTAAACCGTGTATTTTTATAAAGCCAAAGGTTTCTTTGCCAAAATCGGCTACATAACCGGCTCCGGCTTTATCCGTTTTTACGGAAGCTTGTGCAACAACAGGTAATTTAAACGCAGATGGTAAGCTGTTAGGGTCGGTTAAGCCCCATGAGCCCGCCGAAACAAAGGTAGTACCCGATTTATCGGAAGTTTTCCCACTCGCATCAATCCATTCTTTATCTTCGAAGGTGGCTAACCAGCTTTCATCTGATACAACAGTTTTGCCCTGCACAAAAATGGCGGGCACTGTAGCCTGACTATATACTTTCAGGCTAAGTTTATGCTTCCCGGCAGGAATTTGGATGGATTTCGGGAAACCGGTAATGGCCTGTCCGTCTATTTTAACGTTATAAGTGCCTTCTACAAAGAGTTTAACCTCCTCGGGTTGGCTAAGTGTAAATTCTTTATGGAAATCGACCAGCACATAATGGCTATCCATTTTCCAAAATACAGGAAAAAACGAACCACGTTCTGTTCGCCGGTTCTGCATCACATTGCTCATGTAAATATCAAAATCGCCTGGATACCAGATCCACGATGCTTTTTGCGCAAAAGTCGGGATTACCATTGCCTGGAGCAAGGTAATGAAGAGTATTTTTTTTAGGTTTTTCATATTTTTTATTTTGGTTCGTCATCTCGACTGAAGCGCAGCGAAATGGAGAGATCTATGCTAGTTAGAGATTTCTAGTGCCCGTTAAAGAAAATATATAGTGCAAGCATTACAACGGCCAGGGCAATCCACGAAATCCAAACCATTCGGTCGGGTTTTTCGATATTGGCTTCGTGTGCTTCGTTAGCCGTATAAACGCTGGGTGTTCTATCTAAAAGTGAAATCAATATGGCGATAACCAATAAGCCTGCAAAAATCAGGAAAGACAGCATCAGGTAATGCGGCCAGAAAGTGTATTCGCTGGGTGGTAAAACCCATAAATAAACAATTCCGGTGCTCAGACTCAGTATTGAACCGATTGATAACGTAAAATTTACGGCCTTACGGGTTGTGCGTTTCCAGAATACAGTCAACAGAAAAACAACTGATAGTGGCGGAGCAATAAAACCGAGCACAGATTGAAATACATCAAAAAGGTTTAATCCTTTAATGTTATCGATGGCCAGCACTACGATTACTGCAAAAATGCAACCTGCAACCACCGTTAAGCGGCCTATATTGATAATCTGCTTATTAGTGGCCTGTGGGTTAATTTTCTTTACATACACATCCATGGTGAAAACGGTACTCAAAGAGTTTAATGAAGAGCCAATGGTACCAACCAAAACCGCAATCAGTACCACAATCACTAAACCATTCATGCCCGGAGGGAAAAGATTGGTTACCATGGTCATGTAGGCTTCGTTAGGATCTTTCAGGTTAGGAAAAAGTACATAACACAATATGCCGGTTACGATGAATAAAGGCAGTGAAAGGATTTTTAACCAGCCGATAAAGCTTACACCTAATTGTCCTTGCTTAAGGTTTTTAGCGCCCAGAACCGACTGCACCATGGATTGATCGGTACAGAAAAAAGCTACGGCAGCTACCGGATAACCTAAAAGTATGGCATACCAGGGATATTTTGGATCGCTTGCAGGTTGTATCAGATTCCAGAAATGGCCGGGAGTTTTACTGTACAAAGCCGAGATGCCTCCAACCTTGTGCAGGCCTAAAAGGGTAAGTGAAAGAGATACTGCAATGAGTAAAATCATCTGGAAAACGTTAACCTTGGCAATGGCTTTTAAGCCTCCAAAAAAGGTAAACAGGCCGGCAAAAGCAACCAAAACAGTAACCGACTGCCACATGGGGATGCCTAAAATCTGCCGTACCAAAAAACCGCCTGCAAACAGGCCTAAGGATAGCCAGGAGATTAAAATTTTAACCAGGGCATACCAGGCCAGAATATTTTGGGTCGAATCGCCGTAACGGTTCCCCATAAACTCAGGCATAGTGCTTACCCGCGCAGCCAGGTATTTCGGTGCGAAAACGATAGCAAGCAGAAATAAGAAGATGAAGGCATACCAGTCAAAATTGACGGCCACAATGCCTGTGGTGTAGCCGATACTGGCAAAGGCCAGCAGCATGGATGGACCTACATTGGTACCCCACATGTTGAAACCAATACTGGCCCAGCCTAACGATTTATTAGCTAAAAATAAGGTTTCATCTTCGCTTTTTTTCTTCGAAAAACTGGCGCGGTACCCAATCACCATGAGGATGATGAGGTAGGCCATTACGATGATGTAATCTAAACTGGTTAAACGTTCTACAATGTTGTGCATTTGGTTAGCTTGTTTTTTTATTTGTTTGCCACGGAAACACGGATTGGCACGGAATTACTTCTTTATCCGTCCGCGGTAGGTGCCCTTTAATTTGTCGTCATTGCGACTGTAACGGAGAAATCTAATACATTCAATTAAAGATTTCTCCATTCCGCTGTGCTCCAGTCGAAATGACGACCATCTATAACCGGAATGAATAGTGCCTTGCAATGACGAATTTCTATAATCCTATCGATTCTCTCGTAATGTTATAACTGATTAATATTTCATCAATTTTTACGGGTAAGCCTGTTTCAAGCGATCTATCCATGGCCTGTAAAAGAGCTATGGTACCTATTCCCTCTTTTAAATCGGGATAAGCGGTAAACTTGTTGTTGATACTGTCTGCAAAATAATCCAGGTAATTCTGGTACTCGCCGGCATGGTGACTTTGCCCTTCGAAACGGAAATAATGCTTTAAAGTAGCATCGCCCCAGGTAATGATTTTCTCTTCACCGGTTTTGGTAGTAACCGAATAACGCAGTTCGTGGTAATCGGCCTGACTAGCCCCTTCTGTTCCGCGTAAAATACAGCTCATGCCACTATCGCGGCTTGCCGGCTGTGTTGGTCCGGTATAGGCACCACTAACACGCGCAATTCTGCCGTCTTTGGCCTTGAAAATGAAGTGCATGGTGTCCTGGTTTTTTAAGCCTGCTTTTTGGCCATTGCTGCTCAGCATACCATAACCCATTACTTCTTCAATATCGGGCATGTACCAACGAATAAAATCGACGGGGTGACTTAAACCACCATACAACCATTTAAAAGATTGTTTTAATGACCAGCCTTTTTCTAAAAACCAGCGGTGATCGGCATGGTAATGACTCTCGATGGTGATTAACTCGCCGATTAAACCTTTATCAAAATCTTTTCGCTGCCGCATGGCTGGTTCGAAAAACCGTGAGCTCTGACCAACAAAAATTTTCTTTTTCGTTTTTTTACTGAGGGCCAAAAGTTCGTTTGCCTGCGAAAGGTCGTCGATAAAAGGCTTGGTACAAACCACATGTTTATCGTGCTCCAAAGCCAGCTTAATGTGCTCAAAATGTAAATGATCGGGGGTGTAAATCGCAATCATATCAATTTTGTCGCTTTTCAGCATGTCGTCGTAATTGGTGGTCCAGTTCTGAAAATCGAACTCCAGTGCGCGTTCTTCGCACAGTTTTTTATTGGCATCACAAATTTGAATCAGTTTAAATTTGGTGCTTGCCAGTGAGGCAGAAATGGTGCTTCTGCCCTCGCCTAATCCTAATATTCCTAATCTTAACATATTTTAATAAGTATTATTTATTTCCTCCCCCTGCCCCCTCCAAAGGGGGACGGATCAGTCTATGGGTTTAAAGAAAACCCAAACCTCGCCGGGTTTGGTGCCTGCTATTCCTTCCTGGTATTTTTTCATTAATGCATTCCATTCATCAACTTTAGGGTTGTTTTCGGTTGTTTTCGGGTTCAGTTTATTTAAATCTGCACCTTTGGGTATGCTGATAATCAACATCAGCTGGCGGTCTTTTTTAAAGATAACCAGGCGTTGAAAATCGGCATTGCAAAAACCTTTTGATATTTCGGGCCATTTCTCGAATTGTGTTTTGTGGTAATCGAGGTATTCTTTTTGCAGCTTTTCGTCATTAACCAGATTGGCCGATAGAATAATATTGTCCCATTCTTTTACCGGTGCTGTTCCGCATTGCTGTTTCCGGTCGAAATCGTAAAACATATTCTCGTACAACTTAATCTCAGTGGCATTGAGCCTTTTTAAAGTTTGTTGTAAACTTTCTGTTTTTAAGGTTGAAGTGTAAACCACCAAACGGTTTTCCCAGCTGTAAATGGATGATCTTAAAAGGTTATTTTCGCGGGCAAATGCTGTCAGGGTTTTATCGTTGGGTACTGCACCGGCTTTAAAAATCAGCTCAAAAACAACGGGCTTATCTATTGCGTTATTTATTTTCCGGGTGGCAGAAATAAGTGATTTATCTTTCAGCAGGTACTGGTATGGAGGTGTTAGTCCTGCATTTTGTTTGATTTTTTGGGAAACCTTCGGCCCGTTATTCTCCCATAAATTATCTGGTCCGTTGGCATTTTGCAGGTATTTTTCGCTTGGTGTCCAGTTATCTTTAATGGTTAGGTACGAAGATCCCTCATCCGTGTACAGGTAAAACCAGTGGTCGGGAAGGTGTGCATACCTGGCTGTGTAAATGCTATCGATCACATTTTCGGTAATCAAAGAGTTCGGCTGGGCTGATAAAGTGTAAATGCCGGCCACATCGTACATGTGTTTGCCGTAATGGTGGATTTTATTGCCGCTGATGGTATTATCCTTCATCGCATTTTTGGTTTTTGTCCAGCCCCAGCCCATGCTAATTCCGGAGTAAGAAACATCGCTGATTTCGTTATGGATGATTTTCAGCCCACGCACGTAACCCGCACCAATACCAACTGCACCCCAATCTTCGTTGGTTACATCGGTAATCAGATTGTTTACGATCAGGTTGTTAGCCGAAATTTCGCGCTCATCTGAAGGTTGATAAGGCAAATGTACCTCAGTAGCTTCATCCGAAAAAGTACCCATGAGTATACCCGATCCGCCAATATCTTTAAACAAGTTGCCTTTAATCTGATTGTTAGTCGTTCCTTTTTGGTAATCTATACCGGTTGAAGCATGGTGTTCGAACCTGCAACCTTCAAAATCGATGTGATTGGCGTAGCTGATTTCGATAGCCGAAGCTGGCCGGCCAACCCAGGCCTGGTTCTCTAATGTCGGTTTATCGGCAGTTCCGGGTTGGTCTAACTTATAGGCATCGAGCATGTACATGCCTGCCTGATGCGGTACGTGGCCTTGTTTGGATGGCAATAACCAGGATGCATGTTGAAAAGATATGCCCTTAAACGAAATGTAAGACACCGGATGATCAACCGTTCCGGTCACCTTTACCAGGCTTTCTAAAGCCGGTGCAACTACATCTGCCTGAAGCATGTTTTGTGCTGATGTGGGCCAGTAGTATACTTTATGCTGCTGTAAATCTTCGAACCATTCGCCTGGCTCATCTAAAAACTGAATCGCATTCGTTAGGTAATAGGCCGAGTTTCCGGTTTTATCAGAAATCCATGGCGCAGGCCAGGGATGTTCGGATTGTATGCGGCTTTCGGGCTGTAAAAAGGAAAGCTCAGCGACATTGTTTTGGGTTTTTATCGATTTTACCCGCAAATTGGCAATGGCCCACCACTGATGAATCACCATTTCGATACCTTTTGCTGCGCTCAGGTTAATGTTTTTGTTTAAAGGGATTCTGCAAGTTTGCGATTGGGCATCCCAGGATAAAATCCTGTTCATAGCATCGCCGTTGGCATCTTTAGCCCGAACAGCTTTATTGCCATTTACCCAGAGCTGCCTGAACTGCAAAGTATTATCGGCAAACAAGGGGGCATCAGCCACCCAAACTTTACCCATGGCCGTTTTGGGCAAACCCACAACAGATGTGGTTAATTTCTTCCAGCCCTTAATTTTTACACCGCCACTAAAAATAACACTTGCGCCGGGAGCAGCCATAATCTGTGTTGGATTATCTTTTGTGCCTGAATCTTCCGGTCGAAGGACAATGGTTTCGTCTAAAGTGTAATGACCATTTTCAATGATGATATTAATCCCGCCTTTAATCGAATTATCGTTTAAGCGCCGCAACTCCCTCGCCTTCCGGATGGCAAAATGCAAGGATGCCAAGGGTTTGGCTTTGGTTCCAGTGTTGCGGTCTGAGCCCATTTTAGAGACATAAATATCAGCCGCATTTGCATTTAGATATAATAAGCTAAATATCAGTATAATAACAGGATATGCTTTTAATCTTAGATTACTTAGTTGGTAACTTTTTAAGCTTATCATCATCTCACTAATAAGATTGCTTCGTGCCTCGCAATGACGAAACCTCACTTTGAAAAATAGATTTTAGGTATTTGGTATTAGCGGTAAAGTTGTACTTCACATTGGTAGGTTGTTTGGCATCACGACTGCGTTCAATAACGAGCCAGCCGCTCCAACCCATTTCATCTAAAGTTTGTTTTACCCTTTTGAGGTCAATTTTAGGGTCGTTTTCGAGCCAAACCCCATCTTCGTTGGTGGCATGGATCTGAATGATGTTTTTCCGTCCCAAAATGATTAACTCTTCGTTTAAATCGCGACCGTTTTTAATCGCGTTCGAAAAGTTGAAGTAACTTCTGATGTTTTTACAATTGATTTCCTTCAGCAACTGCAATTCGCCCCTGGCATCCAGTGCGGTTTCGATACCAATCACTACACCTGCCTTACGAGCCATTTTGCCTGCGATTTTTAAGCGTTCAACAATGGGTGCCCTCAATTCAGGATTTTTAACCAGATCGCCCTGTATGCCAAGTGGTAAAAAGACTACCTTAATTTGCATGGCTTTAGCGGTATCTAAACAATCCTGCACCATTTTTTGGTAGGTAGGACGTTTGGCAAAAGACTGTGCATAAAAACCGGTCATGGCCAATGCACAAAATTCGAGGTTAAGTGCTTTTGCTTTTTCTATATATTGCTGGCGGATGCCCGGATCTGCCAGTTTATTGTCGAAGGTTTCCCGGTCGCCCAGCCCACCCATATCGATTTCCAATCCATCGGCTCCAATTTCGCTGGTTAAGCCTAAAGCACTTAATTTCTGACGTTTGAGTATCATCAAATCAATCACAGCTACTTTGTATCTGCTTTTTAGGGGAGCCGCCTGCAAAATATTGGGCAGCATTAAGCAGCCGCTAATTAATGCGAGATTTTGAATAAAGGTTCTTCTGTTCTGGTGTTCCATAATTTAATTCAGGCTTTGTGGAAACATTTTTTGCAGGTTCTCAAAACCGATTACTGCATTTTTAGGTAGTTTTTCTCCCTTATCGCCAAAAACATACATGGCATTTTCTTTTTCGATGGTTACTTTGCTTTCGTCGTATTTTCCGGATTTGTCTTTTACAGCATTACCGTTAAGCTTGAAATATTTAATCAGAAAGTCATAAAGGGCAATGCGTTTATTTGGGCCGAAATCATGCTTTTCGTCGGGTAAATGCACATTTTCAACTTTATCTTTTACGCCGTAATAGCCATACATTTTTTGCAGGTATGGAAAATCGTGTTCAGGGGTGTGTGCGGTCCAATCGCTGCCATCCGATACGAGTAATTGTGGGCGCGGTGCAGCCATTGCAGCTAATTCTACATTGTCGGTTCCACCTCCACATTGGTGAATGGGCATACCGCTTTCGCAAGGGCAACCACCGTAAAAGTATGATGACATGGCCACCACCGGTGCGCTGAGCTTAATGCGGTTATCCATGGCTGTCATTAAAATGGAGTGACTGCCAGCGCCCGAACCCCCACTAATGGCTACCCTGTTGGTATCGGTTTCCTTTAATTTGGTGAAATAATCCAAAATACGGATTCCACCCAGTGTTTGCACGGTTTGCGCCAGGCTTTTTCGGTGATCTTCATACTTAAACTGCAACATCGATTCGCCCCAGGCAAAAAGGTCGTAACTGAAGGCCATTGCGCCCATTCTGGCCAGCATGGCACAACGAATCTGACAATCAGCACGGTAGCGCTGTTTTTCCCAATGTCCATCAGGGCTTAAGATCAATGGTATTTTGCCTTTGATATTTAAGGGTTTATACAGTGATCCGTTAATCCAAACGCCGGGTAAAATCTCCAGCGCTATGTTTTCAACCGAATAGCCGTCGAAAACTCTTTTAGCGGTTATAATGGGCTTCGCATCTGGTTTAGCTGGTAAAGGCGATAATTGCAAAGCTTCAAAAAGCTGAGGTTTTATTAAGGCTTTCCGTTTTTCCCAACTCGCTTTATCTGTATATTTTGAAGCCAAGCTATCCAGATAAGCCCAACCATCTTGTACCTCCCAACGATAATATTCGTATTCTTTAAGCTTGTAAACCCCTGGTTTCTCTTTGTTAACTTTCATGTCCAGCGGCGTAAGCACGTTGGCTAAGGTTTCGTCAACATTTGCCCGAAAACGCCATGTGGCATAATTTACCCACTTATCTTTTACCTGTGGTTCAGCATATTTAATCTTTACGTTATAGCGGGTTTCAATGGCTTTAAGTACCTCTATTAAAGGTTTTTTGTAGGCGTTATCTGAATTTTGAGTTTGGGCGGAAAGCATGTCAATGAAAGACACTGAACCCAAAATAAATAACACAAGACATCTAAAAATTTTGCCCGTCATTGCGAGTGCTGATTTTTCATCAGCCGAAGCAATCTGTCTTACCTGGAGAGATTGCTTCGTCGTACCTCCTCGCAATGACGATTTTCTTATATTTCTCATGGCTCCTCGTTTTTAGTTTCTGTAATTACCGGTGCGGCATATCCCTTCAGTTTTGGCCAAATGCCATTTTCAATTTTCTTCAATTTTAGCTTTGAGGGATCTACTATCACGTGTTTGATCTTTTCCCTTCTCCAGGTATAAATGAAATGCAGCATGCCATTAGCCGTTTGGATTACAGCCGGATAAGAATACTGGCTAATGGGCGAGTCTTCTAAAATCAGTGCTGCGTACCAGGTTTTACCATCTTTAGAAACAGAAACATTTAACGGTGTGCGTGCTCCTTTCGCTAAATCGCCCGGAGGCAACACATGGTTGTACACCAATACCTGACGGCCATCTTTAAGCGTAACGGCATCGGTACCCGAATTGTTATTGGGTAATGTAGTTTTGGTAAGTGGTGTCCAGGTTTCGCCATTATCAGCCGACCATGACTCGGCAATTGCCCGGTTAGCGGTACGTGCTAAAATTTGCAGTTTCCCCTTTCCGTATTGCAAAATACTGGGTTGAATGGCTTTAAGCCCATTTTCTTGTAATGGGCCTACAGTACGCCAGGTTTTGCCGTTATCTTTAGTTACCTCGAAATGTACTTTCCAACCATCACCTTCCCTGCTCGATGGCGCGAACAGGTTTCCGTTGCTTAGCAATACGGGCTTATTTTTAACAGGACCGATGTTCCCCGCAGGCAGTTTTGTAGCTTCCGACCAGGTTTTACCACCATCTTTTGAGGAACGCATCATGCCCCACCACTCTGAAGGCTTAGGACCGATTTTATAAAATAACAATAAATCGCCGCCGGGTACCTGATACAAAACCGGGTTCCAGGTAGGTAATCGTTTACCATCGGCCATAATACCGTTCGCTACCGAAACGGGTGCCAGCCATTTCCCATCAACAAAACGGCTGATGTAAATCTCTACATCTGGATTTCTTTCTTTGGTACCTCCAAAAAATGAAGCCACCAAAGCTGTTGGCGTTTCGGCAATAGTAGCCGAGTGACAAGATGGAAAAGGTGCCTTTTCGTATAAAAACTCTTGCTTAACTATACCGGTTTGCCATTTTTCTACCTGGGCATTGGCGGTTATCGCTACTGCGAGAACTAATCCTAGTGTAACGTATATTTTTCTATTTAACATCATATTTTCTTAGTCATTCTTCTATTTTTGCCACGTCATTCCCAGCTCGATCCGATAAATATCGGATGGGAATCTTAATGGATTCGCTATGCATTTCTTTTGCTTTAAGATTCCCGCCTGCGCGGGAATGACAGTACCGCTGGGGAAACCATTACTGTTTTGCTGCTTTTTCTTCTTTAATTTTTTTGGTGTAAGCACTATAAAGCGCTCTCCAGCTACGGCCGTTGTTGTTGAGCAATTGCTCCGATTTGGTTTTGTAGATCTCAAAAATGGCCGAAATCTGCTTCATGTTTTTATAATCAACAGCCTGCTCTCTCGCCTGTTTTAAGTAAGCCAGTATTTTAGCTTCTTCATCGGCTGTTAAATCGGGAACTATAGCTTTGTAACCTTTCATGGTAAAAGCCACCTTTCCGATGGTATATTTATCGAGGATCAATTCTACCTGATCGGCTGTTAGGTTTTGGTTTAAGCCGTCCATCAGCGCTTTGTGCACAGCAGCAGGCATGGCCGAATCGGCGATAATCTGTTTGTCCAGGTCGCTTAATTTGGTGCCGGTTACCGGATTTATCCCATCGGGCACTGTTGATGAAGGATGATCGTTATGCCAATCTCTGATGGTTGTTAAATGCACTGCGATGATGTGCTCAACTGCTGTTTTTTTGCTTGCATCGGTTAAATTTAAAGCTGAAACCCATTCTTTGGCTTTGCTGGTAATTTCCTCAGGTGCAACAATTTCTTTTGTTTGGCTGAATACATTTACTGAAATCATCAGTAAGCTGATCAGCGTAAAAAATCTTAAAATCTTTCTCATAATATTATTTTATATTGGTTTTAAAAATTTTGTTTAATGTGCAAATGCGCGTCATCTTGGCTGTTTTAAACTCTGCTATGCTGTTAACAGCGTCCAATAGAAGAATCGTCATTTCGACTGGAACCAGCTGTTTTTCACCAGCGGCGCAACGGAGAAATCTATATGAGCAGATTTCTCGACTACGTTGTACTCCGCTCGAAATGACGAGCTCTATGGTGAGATGCTGAAACAAGTTCAGCATGACGGTACAGGAGTTATTTCTGCTCCACCACAAACTCATAATCTCCCGACCCTACTTCATAAATGGCCCTGTCTTTTTCTAATTTTATAAATTTTAAATCTCTTATTGAACCTAAGCTTTCTGTAACTGCATTTTTGTTTTTAGCAGGGATGTAAAGCGTAGCTGTTGTATTGGCCGGAATGCTAATTTTCCAGTTAAACTTATCGTCTGTTTTGCTATAACTGCTTTTAATCAGGCCATAAGCGGAATGATAACCCGCAGTTACCTGGTCCAAACCGTTAATCATTTCGGGTTTCATGGTAATTTTTTTAAACGCCGGACTTTCGGCCTTAATACCCGCCAGATTTTCGTAATACCAGATCAGCAAATCGCCCAGCATCATTACATGGTTTTGCGAATTCATTTTCGGATCGGCGGTATTTCCGTTCCAGAGCTCCCAGATGGTGGTTGCACCGTTATCGATCATGTATCCCCAACTCGGGTAAGTTTTTTGTGTGGCAATGGTGTAGGCCAAATCTGGTCGGCCGTAATCGTTTAAGCAGCGCATTAGCCACTGTACCCCAACCAAACCATTACTTAAATGCCCTTTATTGGTTACTTCAACCGTGTACACGATGTTTTTGAAAACCTGATTAATATTCGTTTCAGGTACCATTCCGAAATACAGCGGAATAATATTATCTGTTAAGTTGTTGCTGGCATAAAAGCCTTTTTCATTGTAGAATTTCTGATTAAATGCTGATTTAATTTTATCGCCTAAGGCTTTAAATTCTTTGTAATCACTATCATTTCCGCTTATCTGGCTAAACTGCATCATCAGTTGTGTAAAGTGGTAGTAATATGCCGTCGAAATCAATTCGGAAGGATATTTTTTATCTGCACTTTTACCTCTGCCCGCCTCAATGTTTACAGGTGGCATGCACCAATCGCCATAACTGTCTTTGGTGAGGATGTAATCTTTCATGTACCGCTCCTGCATGTAACGAAGCCACTTTTTGATGGCAGGATAATTATCGGTTACCGCATTTACATCACCGGTTTGTTTGTAGAGCATTTCGGTAATGAGCACAATAGAACCTGGCCAGCTCATGTTATCGCTGTAATAACGCCAAAAAGCAGGTGCAACATCGGGGATGGCACCATCTTCTTTTTGTGCATTTCTGATATCCTGCAACCACTTGGCGTAAAATTTACCATTATCGAACAGGAAATTTTCGCCGTGTGCTACGGCACCTCTATCGCCTAACCAGGGCATGCGTTCGTTACGTTGCGGGCAGTCGATCGGGATGCCCTTATAGTTACCGGCAATTCCCCACCAGGCATTTTTAAAAATCTGGTTGGTTAGCGCATTTGAAGTTTCGAAAGTGCCTACGGTGTTCATTTTGTCGTAGATCATTTTTCCGGTAAAATCATTCACGCTGGGTGTATAATTCAGTCCCGATAGTTCTACATACCTAAAACCCCGGTAAGCAAAAGTCGGTTCCCATAATTCTGCTTCGTTTCCTTTAAAAGTATATAAATCAGTGCATTTGGCATTGCGCAGGTTTGCGGTAAACAGCTCGCCATTTTCCTGTAGTGATTCGGCAAAGCGTAATTTAATTTGTTTGCCCTTCTGCCCCTTTACTTTAATTTGTAGCCAGCCAACCATGTTCTGTCCCATATCCAACAGGTATCTGCCACCCGGAATTGCCTTAACTGAAAGGGGGTTCAGGGTATTCATCACTCGCATGTTTTCGTTCATTTGGGCCTCAATGGTTCCCGAAGGTTCCTGTACAAATTCTGCTTTGAGCCATTTGCTGTCGTCGAAACCTGCCTTATTCCAGCCAATCGCTTCTTTTGTTGCATCGTATTCTTCGCCGTCGTATTCGTTATTGGCCCTGATAGGTCCATCGGCAGTGCCTTTCCAGCTGTCATCAGTATCGATATTGGCCATACTGCCATCACTGTAAACGATACGGATGTTCAGCAGCATTTTAGGAAAACCAAATGTTTTGATTTTGTAGGGTTTTTCATTTTGCCGCATGGCGAAGAAACGACCATTGCCTAAAACAGCACCTACCGCATTTTTTCCTTCCTGCAAATAAGAGGTAACATCGTAAGTATTGTACTTTACGTTTTTATTGTAATCTGTTGGTGAAGGTGTGAGTACCTCCTCGCCTACTTTTTTGCCATTCAGGTAAAGCTGGTACAAGCCCAGGCCAATAATGGAGGCCGTGGCATATTTTACTTTTTTAGTGCTTTGAAATTCCTTCCTGAAATATCGTGCGGATAAGCGGGAATCGGTTTTGGTGTTATCCCAGGGAAAAGCCCTGTCGAAACCAATCCAACCTTTCGGCCAGTCTTTGTAGTTGAGTAAGCCCATCGTCCACGAATTAGTGGCTGACCATTCGCTTTCGCCGGCGGTAGTCCAGGTTTTTACCTTCCAGTAACAGCGCATTCTGCTATTCAGTACCTGTCCGTTGTATTTAACGTGGATCGATTCTTCGTTATTTACCTTCCCCGAATTCCAGAGATCGCCATCATTTTGTGCCAGTTTTTCGGCCGTAGAAGCCACCACGACCTGATAAGCTTTTTGCGTAACATTACGTTTTAGGGAAAGGATTTCCCAGCTTAACCGGGGTTGTGTTACATCAATACCTAATGGATTAACCAACATCTCGCATTTCAGGTTTTGCAGACTCACCTGAGCCACCAGTTTCTGGAATGGCAGCAGCAGCATGATTATCGATATGTAGGTTTTAATGTTCATTTTTTTTAAGTGATAACACCGATTCCGTTAATTATTTTTTGCCACAGATGCACACAGATAAACACTGATCTTTTCTGCAATAATCCAATAGTTTAATTAAAAGTATTTTTTATCTGTGTTTATCCAATTCATCTGTGGTTAATTCTTAGGCGAAAAATCAAAATACAAGGTCATATCCAACGCTCTCGCCGGTTCTTTTTCAAAATCGTAAAACACATGTTTCATGCCCATCGGGCCGGTGGTTTCTGGTTTTTGTGTTTTGGTACCAATAGCCGATATTCCATTCATGAACGAAATATCCCCGTTAGGGAAAGTCGGACTCATGTTATCGTATTCTGTATCTTTCGATTTTTTTGGCGTAAATAACCTTAAGAAAACATCTTCCCGATCGGTTACCACCCTGAAATTTTGTGTTTTGCCAATAAAATCGCACCAGTACATGTTTGAATAATAACCTTTAAATTCAGGATACTGCCATGGCGGTTCTCCGGTTGCCGAGTCGTTATAATCTTTTTTCCAAATACCCAGCTGCGTGCCTTTCATGCGGTTTTTCCAAACCCGGTAAGGGCCATTGCCTTTATAAGTTACGCCTTTAATTTCGGTTTCGGGGTAAGAAAAGTTTAGACCGACGAAAGTGGTAAAATAAGCGGTAGGGAAATATTTTACCTGCATTTTTAACCAGCCCGATGGATAAATGGTCCACTCTAAGGTGTTGTAACTCTCTTTGCGGTCAAAAGTAGAAGCAATAACCAGGTTTTGTCCGTCCATTCTGGTTGTGAAATTTTTAAAGTTATTTACACCTTCCTGTAAAACCGGTCCATTGTTAAAGGGGATGATTCCTTTGGCATTTTCTGCTTTCTGCAATAGGCCCGTGGTTTTATCGAAAGTAAGTTGGATGCCATTGGCCGAAACCTGAAAAAGCGTTGCTGATTCTTTCAGGTTCACTTTCGATGTGCCCGTTGTTACTACTAGCTTAGCGGCATCATCTTTCGGCAGGCTGATTGGGAAGCTCCAGGTGAATAATTCCTGACCATAAACATCTTTTGCAGTTAAATACAGAGCGTCGAAATTCTTCCAGACGGCAGGAAGGTTAATTTGTAGTTTTCCTTTCTGAAAGGGTTTAATATCGGGCGCATTAGCTTTGCCTGCTTTGAAATGCGTTTCGGTACCATCGCTTTTCAGGCTTTTCAGTTTCCATTCAAAGCTGCATTGATTCAGATTGGTAAAGGCATATCTGTTCTCCAGGTGGAAAGCTCCGTCAAATGCTGGTGTGATTTCTCTTTTTTCGATAAACACAGGACTCCAAACTTCCTTAATCGTAAAAAAACTACCTTCTTTTTCGTGGTAAGGGCCAACAATACCATCCGGGCCATGATTGCCATCGGTATCTAAAATGCCGTTTTTATCGGTGCGTACTACAGCCTGGTCGGCAAAATCCCAGAGAAAACCTCCGGCCGAAAGCGGATTGTTCCACATCGCGTTCCAGTAATCCTCAATACCTGCACCGTGGCCACCATCCCACATGCCATGTAGGAACTCAGTAGGCATTAAAATGCTATGGCCATGATCGTAATTGCCAATGCCATAATTAAATTCGCGGTAATGCGTGGTTTCAAAACCACCAAAAACTTCCCAGGGATGGATTAACGGTCTTTTTTGAATGTCGTTTTCAGGGAAAAGGTGATCGAGCTCGCGGTTATGGCCACCTTCGTTTCCATTGGCCCAGAATATAATGGACGGATGGTTTTCATCATTAGCCATCATTTCTTTAAATAATTTGGTGCCGGTTGGGGTATCGTATGTGCCGTGCCAGCCTGCCAGTTCATCCATCACAAATAAGCCTAATGAATCGCAAACGTCTAAAAAGTGGCCGTCAGGCGGGTAATGCGACATGCGAACAGCATTCATGTTCATTTCTTTCATTAACTTCACATCGGCAATGCTGATTTTTTTACTGGTGGTACGGCCAGATGATGGATAAAAGGAATGCCGGTTTACCCCTTTGAATTTCATTTTTACACCGTTAACATACACGCCATCACGCTCGCGTAGTTCTACCGTTCTGAAACCTATTTTTTTGGTAAGCGTATGAAGTGTTTTTCCGTTTTTGCTTAGCTTAAAAGTAGCGGTATATAAACTCGGGAACTCTGACGACCAAAGTGTAGGGTTTTTAAACGCCTGGTTGATCCTGGTGCTAGCGCCTGTAATTTTAAAAGCAGCACTGCTACCGAATTTATTTCCTTTTACATCGGTTAATTGCACAGAAATTTGATCAGCATCACCTGTGGTAAAAATGTGTGCATTCAATAATCCATTGGCCTGCGCATTAATCTGAACCCTATCGATATGGATTTGGGGCAAAGCTTCCAGGTAAACCGGACGGAAAATACCGCCGAAAATCCAGAAATCAGCCTTGCGTTCTGCATTGTTAACCGATTCATTGGCAGAATGCTTAGCTACTTTTACTTCAAGTAAATTATCGCTTCCAAATTTAATCAGTTTGGAAATGTTGTATTTAAAAACATAAAATGAACCTTGGTGGATCGCTCCCGCCAGCTGACCATTTATTTTGACTTCAGTATCGGTCATCGAGCCTTCAAAAACGATATTGATTTCCTTATTTTTCCAGGCAGTGGGAACATTGAATTTATACTTGTAAAGGCCTTGCTCCTTACCTTTATTTTCTTCTTTATTGAAACCGTAATTGTATTTGCCAAAGCCCTGCAGCTCCCAGTTTGAAGGAACCGGGATGCTTGTCCATTTGCCCGAATTCATGCCTTCTGTACAAAAGAATTCCCAGTTTACAGTATTGTCGTTACCCGTACCCGATAGATATAATTTCTCTGTTTGTTGTGCCTTTGCCAGGCAAAACAGTAAAATAAAGCAAAGAAATAGTGATGCTCGTTTTAACATTAATTGGTTTTAAATTGCTGGGTTAATGGATTATCGGTTCGAAAAGGCAAAGCGGGTAAGCCATTGCCGTAAAAATTTCCGGTTGGGTTTTCTGTCCAGTTATAGCGCACCGCTTTAGGCAATGCTACATCTTTAGCAGAAACCCATACCTTGCCCGCTTTGATAACTGCATTGGCTGGTACAAATTTGCCATCAGCGCCTGCCAGTGTAAAGCCGGTAACAGTGCCAGAAGCGTTTGCTTTTAAATATTCGAAATCTAGTATGGCTTTATCGCCTTTAAAGGCGACCGTTTTATAAACAGGACCAGAAAAGTCTGTTTTTTGCTTGTAAGTTTTGGCTAAAGCCCAAAGTGCTAAACGCCTGCCTACCTCCCATTTATAAGTGGGGTGTAAATCACCACCATTATCGTTTAAATCGGAAGTTGAAACTATTCCTGTTTTGGGCAAGCGTAAGATCTGATCCTGTGCCTCCCAAAAAGCAGGCTCTGTATCAGCGGTCAATACCACTTTATCGCTTTTTTGCTTGCTGTAATCGAAAGGCGCAATCTGCACATAATAAAAAGGCAAATTACTTTCGCCCCAGGCTTTGCGCCAGAGGTTTATCAGCGTTTTCATTTTATAACTGTAGCTGATCTTTTCGTTCAGAAAGCAATTGGTTTCTCCCTGATACCATAAAAATCCAGCGATTTTAAACTTTGAAAGCGGTTCAATCATCGGTGTATAAAACTTACCCGGATCGTTACCCACTTTTTCGTTTTTGAAATAGGGTTCTGCAGCAAATGCTTCCTGACTAATCCAGGGCTCGATGGCACTGCCGGGTACTGCTGAAGAAATTACACCCACCGGAACGCCGAGCTTTTGCTGTAATTCCTTCGCAAAGAAATAACCTACAGCCGAAAAGGCGCGTAAGGCAGAATCCTCGGCTACACCCCAGCTTTTATGAATAGAATCGGGTTTAATCAACGTTTTTCTATTCACCAGAAAAATTCTAATCTGTTTGTTTTTGGCCTGTGCAACTTCATCAGCCGGAAAACCAAGTTTGTCGTTTTTAGGTTTCGGGATTTTGGCAAGTTTACGCATGGCATATTCCATGTTCGACTGGCCAGAGCAAAGCCACACCTCGCCAATCAGGATATTACTGAGTTCGATTGTATTGGAACCAGCAATGACCATACTTTGTGGCTCTGCCGATGTTTTTAGTGGATTTAATACCACTGCCCAGTTTCCGTTTTGGCTGGTAATCGCTTCTTTTTTCTGGCCTGCAAAAGTAACCGTTACTTTTTCGCCAACAGCTGCGAAGCCCCAGATCGTGATGGGTTTATCGCGTTGCAAAACCATATTGCTGGATAAGATTTGAGGCAACAGGATTTTGGCATTGGCGTTAAGTGAGAAAAGCGATAAGAGCGTAATGATTATCGTCATTGCGAGGAGGTACGACGAAGCAATCTTTTTAGCCTTGCACAAAGATTGCTTCGCTTCGATGAAAAATCGAAAGCTCGCAATGACGGATATCGTTGAACTGTAAACTGTCAACTGCTTCATAATCCCTCCGTTTTTAAATATTTAATCAGGTAAACAGCTTCTTTTTTCTCGGCTTCGCACGCATTTTTTAAATCGTAGGTCTGATCGGCAGGCGTATCAACATCCGGGAAACGGCGAACATCGCCTGTGCGGAACACAATGCGCGAAACATTGGCTACGGGTTGAAAGGCCAGGCTGGTGAGCACATCTTTGCCGTTAACCGTTATGGTGTAAAAACGATTCGCGGTGGTTAGTTTTAGTTTAATATCGTAAGTTTCGCCAGCTTTATATTTTAGGAAGTTTTTGTAACGTGCACCTGCTTTCGCACTTAACACGCCTGCAGTATCGAAAGTTAAACGAACGGTAGCCATGCCTTTCTCGTCCTGCAGCTCAATTTCCAATAAGCCAAAATTATCCTGTTTCGGAGTGACTGAGAAAGAAGTACTTAGCTTAGCCGATGCAGGAAATACGCGTTCAGCTTTGGCATAATCAAAGGGATCTTTGTCTTTTAAAACCAGATTGCCGTTTTCTACCTTTACAGGTGCCCACAGCGGACTGTAAATATTCCAAGATGCTAAAGCCTGTTCGGCAGGCATTTTACTAAAATCATCGTTTACATGCGTTTTTGCCGTGGTGCTTACAGGTACCGGAATACCAGAAACCCAGATATCTTCTTTATTCATGCTGTAGGTAACCCAAAGTTTCCCGTCGGCAGGTTTTCCGTTGCCTTCTTCAATGCCGCGCACATATTGTGGACCATAGGATTTGTAATTGCCGCCATAGCGCATCGGAGAGATTTCGCCGTTAACTAAGGACAGGTCGGTATAGTCTAAGCCATTTTTGCTGGTAGAGATGGCAAGTGGCCAGCGGTATTCGGATGGATTATATACTGTTGCATAATTACCATCGCTTGTTTTCTGTCCCCATATTTTGGCGTTGCTGTTTACAAAACCGGGTGCACGGAAAGCACTTTCGGGCCAGCTTTTACCATTGTCGGTACTGATAGCAGTTAATGCATTTTTCCATAAGCCTACTACGCGGCCATCAGGCAAATGGTAATAGCTAAACGCTTTGTATTGCTTCTGCAAGGTGATAAGCGGATCTTTTCGGTCTGCCTCTTCGTTCCATTGCTGGGTCATTAATTTATTAGCTAACAACTCATTACAGGCTTCAACAAAAGCTTTGCTTTTACTTTTTGTATAATAAGGATATCTGGTGTTTTTTTCTGAATAACCTGGATTGTAGTGAATGAAATAAATCGGTCCGTACTTGCCGTCTGCCTGAATTTCGCGCACTGCCCGGCCAATTCCATGTCCGTCGTTCGGATCGTCTTTGGCATCGAAACTAATGGCATAAAAGCCCAAAACCAGGAATACGTTTTTGGTGGATACATAAAAACCCATCCGTTGGTGCATCACCGCATCGAGATCTTTAGCTACATCGCTACGTCCTTCTTTTGTAGTGCCATCAGGAATCCGGTAAACCGGAAAAATTACATCGGGCTTGGTCCAGGTATAACCATCTTTTGACGATTGCAGTAAAGTTTGTCCCGGCGGGATGCTTTCTCCCACTTTATCGCTTAAATATTCTACATAAAAACGATTATTCCAGTAAGCCAGCATGGGTGCGTGGTTGTAAGTCCAGCCAAAGTTTTCGGCCAGTTCGGGGTGTTCTCTGTTCGCCCTGAAAGTTTGAATATTGTGCACGCCCACTACCGGTGTTAACTGACCATGATTATAATCGGCATTAACCAGTGTTTTGCCCGTGTAACGCACGGTATCTTGCGCTTGCGCGTTCGATATCGCCAATGCAAACAAGAGGAATAAACTAATTATTTTAAATATTTTCATTTTTATTGTTTTAACCACTAAGGCACAAAGGCACTGAGTTCTTATCTAAACCTTACAGGTTTGTACGAATTATCTATTCTTTAATAAAGCCTCAATTACTTCCTTTTTTACTTTTATAATTGTTCCGTGTTTATGCCCTTCGGGTATCGAAACTTCGGAAGTCACATCTTTAAAGGATTTAAAATCAGCTGTTTTATAAGCCGAATAAATCTTTTGTCCATAGGCATCAAAATAAATCAGCCAGTCTTTTCCGGTTTTTACAACCGTAGGGCCTTCGGTTAATTTCGGGCTAAAAGTTTCAGACACATTTTTGTAAGGCCCCAAAGCTGAGCTGGCAAAAGCTACCTTTAAATTGCGGTTCGGACGGGTATTGTCTTTCAGTACCAGTACATAATCTTTAGTTGCGCGTTTCACAATCACGGCATCGATAACACTAAAACCGGGATCGAGAAATAATTTCGGCTGAGAAAAAGTTATAAAGTCTTTAGTGCTAACCGAGTACATGCGGTGGTTATTTTCCTCTTCTTCTATTCCTTTGGCAAAGCGGAATGGTATGGTTGATGCCCAAATAATTACAAATTCTCTTTTTTCATCATCGTAAAAAATTTCGGGAGCCCAAACATTGACGGTTTTAGGTTCGTTCTCCATTACCGGTATAAATTGCTGAGCACTCCAGTGGATGAGATCTTTGGAGCTGGCATAACCAAAACCTTTATCGCCTTTCCAGCTGCAGGTCCAAACTAAATGGAAAGTGCCATCCGGCCCCTGAACAATTGATGGATCACGCAATACTTTCTGAGTGCCAACTGCCGGTTTTAAGAACGTTTTGTTTAAATCGGTCCAGTGATAGGCATCATAACTATACAACAGGCGCAAGCCTTCTGTGGCCGGTTCGTGGAACGAAGTAAATAAATATGCCTGTTTGGAGCAGGAAGTTAACGCACAGCAAAGCAAACCAATTATGGCTAACCGAAATGATGATATGAACTTTGATTTTAACACGCTTTTTTATTTGTTATTTCTTTACTTCCCTGATCGTCATTCCCGCGCAGGCGGGAACCTCACATCCTTTAAATAGATTTCTCCATTCCGTTTCACTCCAGTCGAAATGACGATTATCTATAAGTTATCTAAAATCAACACCCAGTCGTTACCATTTGCAGGGGTTCCCGGAGGATTAAACTCATGAATCCCTTTGTTTTCAAATTCACCAATCGGCGTTATTTTTCCTGTTCGTGGGTCAAACCACGATGCCTTTACATCATCACCATCAATCTTACCCATTTGCACTTTGAAATTTTGGCCTGTATAGGTATAAAAGAAGGCATAGTCTTCGCCTCGTGTAGCGAGTACACGCTCGTACTTTTCTCTGTTTTTACCGGCAACCAGTGTCTGGTCGGGTACACGATCAAAATAATTATGCGATAGCATCAGCTGTTTTAAATATTGCATTTGAGTTGCCCCTTTGGCATTCAGTGCGGTAATCCACTGGTCTTTTGGACCGTAAGCAGGTTTTTTATCCGTAAACTTGTACATCTGCATTACCGAATTATGGCCGTATGTGTAGCCAAAAGCCCCCGCAAAAACCGACCAGTAACCATACCTTCTCACATCAGCATCCTGCCAGCGTGGTTGTGTAGTATCGTGCAAACCCTGAGGAATATCCTCATACGAGGGTTCGCCATCGATAGTAGGTTTAACAGGTTTTAGCTTATAATCGGCTTCAATGTATTTCCAGTTGTCTTCGCCGTAGTGCAACTTTTCGTTTTTAGAAGTATCCTGCTCGTAACGGCGGTGGCCCGATTGTACCATGTCGAAATCGCTCCACGGCGAATTGTGGAACCATTGCGAAGAGGCTGTTCTACCTCTTGGGTGAAAAGTAATTAGGTGATTCGGATCGTTGGTCCTTAGGGTCTGACCGATTGTATTCCATACTTTCAGGCCGTCAGAACCTTTAATGTCGCCACCATTTAGCCAGATGATATTCCACCTGTCACGGTATCTTTTAGCTAAGAATTCAGCATATTTTTTGGCTTGCGCTTCCTTTACTTTTCCAGCCTTAACATTGGTTCCCCAAACGGGTACTAAAGCCATGTAAAGCCCTTTTTCGGCCGCCTTGTCTACAATGTAATCTACGTGGTCCCAATAATCGTAAGCAACAGAATCTTTGGGGTTATTGCCTGGTGTAACCATTGGCCTGGCTACATCGGCATGCACTACCGACGAATCTAAATACACATTGCGCGAGGGCACATCATGCAAAACCATTACCTGGATAACATTAAAGCCTTTTTGCTTTCTATCTTCGAGGTAGGTATTGGCCTCTTCGCGCGTTAGCCTGCCAAACAGTAACCAGCCTGTATCGCCCAGCCAGAAAAAAGGTTTTCCGTCGCCGGTAGTTAAATATCTGCCGTTTTCGGAAACCAGTAAGCTCTTATCGCCAAAATGCGGCTTTTTCTTACAGCCAAAGGCGAGTAAGGATATCATTGATAAAAGAAATATTTTAGATTTAAGCGTCATAACTAAATTTTATTGATGATAATTACCTCGTCGCCTGCACCGGTTTTAGTGATTTTGGCAACTGTATTTCCGTTTATTTTCTCTTCTTTCAGTACTTTTCCGGTTTTAGGGTTCAATACTTTCAAACTGAATTTACCGCTGGTTTTAGTCAGGTCTACACTTATGGCTTCTGCAGTGGCGTTGTATAAGACATAGGTTTTTCCCACATTTTCCAAACCATATTGCTTCGTGTTTTTTCCTGCCGGAAGAAAGGCTTTGGTACCTGCAATTAGGTTAAGTGTAGCTTTATCAATATGATCTACGTTAGAAAGTGAACCGCCTGCCATCAAAATGGCCCAGCCGAAACTATCGTAGCTATCGCCCGAATAGATTACCGCTTTTTCAGGGAATTTGGTTTTATATTCAGAAACAGCATGATAAACCTCTTCAAAAGATGTTTTCTTAGGTTTTAATAAGCGTGCGTGCTGACGTGGGGCAAGGCTTAAACCTCCTTGCGGTGCATAGGCAGTACCATCGGCCTGATAGTGCCAATAGCGGATATCGATTAAATCGATTACGTTTGCGCGTTCTGGATCGGCTAAAATGGCATCCTGTACGTCTTTCGTTACGCTTAGCCCAATAATCGGGTGTTTGCCGGTTTCCTTTTCCCATTCTTTAATGGTGTCGATCCAGAATTGTACAAAATGCAGAGGGCCTGTAAATTCGGCACCAATAAGCTGGATTACGCCTGAGTTTCCGTCGAAATTTTCCAAACATTTCCGGATATAAGCTTTATGGATTTCCCTGCGGTGCGCATTGCTGATATCGTAAAACTGCTCGGCCATAAAAATGCGTTTATCGCCTGCATAAGGGACTGGCTCGGGAAAACCTGTACTGTTGATGTTGTTTGCGGTACGCCATGGGAAATCGGCATAGTGCGCACCAGCTTCAATAATGTTATGCTGAAAATAGTTCTCGTGAATGAGTACGAGACCTTTCTGATCGGCCAGGTTAGCGAAGGTTTTTAAACGGTCCCAATACCAGAGGTTGTATTTGGTGATGTCATATTTACTCAAACCATCCCAGGCTTTATCCTGGCCGCTACGGGCAAAAGGAAGTTCGTAAAATGGTGCCCAAACTTCTCCGTCCATACGGCGGATACGCTCGTGGTCGTCTCTTCTCCTATCGTACCAAAGGCCGTAATTGTGATCGATGATTTTAACCTGACCATTTTTCATCGAATCGGTTATTTCCTCTAAATTATCGGTTAAGCCATTGCCTTCACGGCCTGGTACAAAACGGGTAATGTGGAATTTAGTGTTTTTTAAGCCATGCGGACGGGCGCTGCCATTCCACCAGGGTACTTCCTGCCTGTCGCCGAGCACAATTTCGTTGCCACGGGCAATCCAGCCATTCTTAATACTCATTATACCAGCTGTTTGCACGGTGCTGCTGCTGTGAAATCCTGAGCTGGTAACAGATTTAGCCTGACCTTTATCGGTTGGGATTTTATTTCTTTCTGTTGCCGAATCGATATATTCGGATAAAGTTAACGCAGGTTTATAAGCCAGTTTGGTGAGTTTAAGGGCAACATCAACAGGCGGACTGCTCGATGCTTCGGTTTCAACCGGGAGTACAAAGGTTCGGGCATCAACGCTGTTGCCTAACCTGTCTTTTAACTGGGCATAATACAAACTACGGGGCTGGATCTGCTCGTTCGACATGTCCCAGTAACCTTTACCTGCAAATTGTGCCCAGGTACCAAAAGCCCAGTTTTGCGCAGTGGGTGGCTGGTAATTGTCGACCCTTGCTGCACTACATTGCCAAAAAACACTGTTTGCAGCACTCCAGCCTGCTCCCTGGCCATCCTGACCACGGTTGAGATAACTTAATGCCTGCCCATCAATATTGACGATATCGAACAACACTCCTGAAGCCCAGCTATCGTAAGCGCCGCTAAAACTAAATGGTAAATACGATTGGCATTGTACAAAAACATTAGGTCCGGGTGCGCAAAAACCAACCGCGAAATCGTGGTAGCCATATTCTGAATATAATCTTTGGAAAAGCGTTTGCTGGCCTGTAGTTAAAAAGGTATTGCGTCGTTCGCCACCAATTTCAGAAACCGGAGCTAAGGATTTACAATCCTCAACAGTGATTCTTTTGGCCGTTGCCAGAACATTCACTGCAGAACCTGCAAAATGCTCGAAAACAACCTGGCGTACCCAGGCATCTTCTGCGTTTTCGATGCAGATAGCCGTCCAGCGATGATATTCGTCTTTAATATTGTCTTTGTGGTAATCTGATTCGAGTTTTAGGTGCTCAATACCAACCTGTGCAATCCGGCCATCCCATTTGTATTTAGCAACAGTTGCACCACCAAATTTAGCATCGAGTGCAGTAGTAATGGGCGCATCGAAAGTAATTGTTGATCCGTTGATGGCGGTAATTTTACGGTCCCAGAAAATATCTCTAGTACCGGGTTTCCAGCCGAGCGCACTTTCGCCACCACCAAATTCTACCGTTTTTAAGGTTTCGATCCACTCTTTTGTGGATGGACGTTGTATTGTAATTCTATCGCCTACTTTAAAGCCATTTGCATCGGCCAGCGTAAGTTGCATGGCATTAACAGGCACATACGTATCGGTAATGGCAACTGCCGCTTGTTGAATTTTATTGTTTTTGCCCAGGATCCTGATCAGGCCAATACGATCTAAACCGGTAGCGAAAATCCTGGTGCCATTCTCCCCCATTCCGCTCCCCCTGATGATGACACCAGAAGCCGAAATTTTTAAGGTTCCGGCAACCTGATAAGTTCCTTTTTCTAATAAAACTGCACCACGTAAACCATCCTTGCCCGGTTGCAGCGCAGAAACCATATCAATAGCACGCTGAATATACGGAGTCGCATCGCCCTCAACCACCGGAACCACAATTTTAACTGTAGCCGTGGGAATAACTTTTTCGCCAGCCATGTAACCGGCATAAGAAAAATCGGGAATGCGGTTTCCCTGGGCATCAGCAGTGTACGCCATTTTACCATCTTTACCCTTAAATATGGGCTTTGGTGGCTCAACTGGCTTGGTTTTCTGACCAAAGGATACCTGGCTCACTAAAAACGCAATCACCAGAATGGAGATGGTTTTAAGTGGTGGTGCCTTTAATATGTGGTTAGTTTTTGGCATTTATGTTTTTGTTATCGTTTACGTCATTGCGAGGCACGAAGCAATCTTAAAGCAAGCGCTATCGTAGTAGAATTGCTTCGTGCCTCGCAATGACGATTTAACTATGGCCTAACTTTACTAATATCAACTAAACTATTCAAATACACTTCAATATTGGCATAACCCGATTTTGTAATGCTTGCGGCATCTTTTCCATCTTTCGGGTTGAGGCCATGCTTAGTTTCCCAGGCATCCGGAATACCATCCTGATCGGTATCCAAATAAGGTTTTCCATTGTATTCAGGATAACCGCCAACCTGGGCAATATCCGAAATGATGCCTTGTTTATACGAATCGGCTGGTAAGCGTCGTTTAACATAACTTTGTTTAGCCGGCAGTTTCCCATCTTCTACGTGTTCTATTTTGCCTGTGCTAACCTGTTTTACAATGCGTTGGTCAACAGCATCACGAACCGGCAAGCTTGCTCCGGCATTAGCCAGTACATAATCGTAAGCTTTTTTAGTGTCGATGATTGAAATTTTCGCCATTGGCAAAGGTTTATCAACACGCATCGAATCGAGCAGTTTTTGTTTGTCGCGCTTAGTTTCTGGTTGTACACCACCATCCCAGTTGTTTTGGGTTACTTTTGGATTGCCCTCAGTAATATTTCCGGTAACGTAGGCTTTACCAAATTCGTTGGCAAATTTCTTGTCTCTCCCCGATTCTGGCTTTAAGATACGATAAGAAATCGGTTCGCCGGCAGGTGTAATAGGTCCTGGTTTGTAGTAGTTGTTAACGAAACTATAAAAAGAAGCATTATCTCCTCCATCTGCACTGCGGTTCCACCAGTTGAAGATTACATTATTGGCAAAGCCAAAATCACCATACATACCAACTGATGGATTACGGCTGATATTGGATGCCCAGAGATTACGCATAAAAGTACTGTTCAAACCGCCGATGGTACTGCCAAAAGCATGGTTGTAAGTATCTAAAGCCTCCGAAAAAATAGAGTTTTGAATGGTTACGTTCACAGTAGGTAGCTTTTCGGGCTTAGAACCATCTTTTTTATCATAAACATGGCGGTAAATCGACATGTTTTCATCCAGTCCCCAGCTTGCCGAAACGTGGTCGATCATGATATTCCCTACCGGATTGCCCCCAATGGCATCATCCCTGCGGGTTACATCTGTAGCACCTCTGCGGAAACGCATGTAGCGGATTACTACATCATGTGTATTGATCCAAACCGATTCGCCGGCAATACAAACGCCATCACCCGGGGCACTCTGGCCTGCAATGGTAATGTACGGTGCGCGGATAATCAATGGTGTTTTAAGTTTGATGATCCCTGATACGTTAAAAACGATAATCCTGGCACCGCCCTGTTCGCAGGCTTCGCGCAGGCTGCCCTTGCCCGAATCGTTTAAATTGCTTACAACGTAAACTTTACCCCCGCGACCGCCAAATGAATAAGCGCCGCCACCCTCGGCACCCGGAAAGGCAACTAGTTTGGATTGAGGTAAATCGCTGGGTTTGGCTGCCCATGGAATATAGGGTTTGCCATGTTTGGCCTCCTCATCGATAATTGATTTTACCTTCAGGAACTGAAGATCCGATTTCTCTTCTATGCTGTTTAAAAGCGAATCGGCTTTCTTTTCCATCGCCTCAGGTATTACCGGATATTGTGCAAATGCTACATTTCCTACGGCACAAAGGGCCAGTACGCTAAAAATTGAGCTCCAGGTGCGCATATTATTTAGTGTTAGGTTTTACAATTGAAACCGGAACCACGCTATTTAAGTATACTTCGATGTTCGAATAACCACTTTTGGTGATTTTAGTGGCATCGGTAGCATCCTTAGGGTTCAAGCCGTTTTTGATTTCGTAAGCATCTGGCATACCATCATCATCAGTATCTTTGTAAGGTGTTCCTTTATATTCAGGATAACCACCTACCTGCGAAATTTCGGTAATAATGCCCTGTTTGTAAGAATCTTTAGCTAAACGGCGGTGTTCGAACTGAAAAGCTGAAGGTTTGGCTTCAGGATGAACTTCGATTTTACCGGTAGCCACCTGTTTAATTACACGGGTATCAACCGGATCGCGTTTAGGTAAAGTAGCACCAGCGTTGGCCAGTACATAATCTTTAGCCTGTAGTGTTGGGATAATGCTGATTTTAGGCATTGGGAAAGGTTTTTGTGCTTTCATGGCCGGAAAATATTTGCTTGCCGTTTCGAAAGACATTAAGCCTCCTTTTTTATCTTCCATTTGTACACCGCCATTCCAGTTATCGCGGGTTACTTTTTCGTTTCCTTCGATGATGTTGCCATTAACATAAGCCCTGCCAAATACCACATAATGTAATTTACTACGGCCCGATTCTGGCTTTAAAATGCGGTAGCTGATTGGATCGCCAAGTTCGGTAACCGGACCTGGTTTATAAAAGTTGTTGATGATATTATATTGTGCAGTATAATCGCCGCCATCAGTTGAGCGGTTGTTCCAGTTAAATACCACATTATTGGCGAAGTTGAAAATACCGTTCCAGCCGATTGAAGGGTTACGCGCACCGTTATCGGCCCAAAGGTTACGAACAAAGGCACAGTTCTCGCCACCTAAAGTGCTACCAAAGGCGTGATTCCAGTAATCTAAGGCTTCAGAAAAGATCGAGTTTTGGATGGTGATATTTACAGTGCCCAGTTTTTCTTCGGTTTTACCAGTACTATCATTGTACATATGGCGGTACATCGACATGTTCTCGTCTAAACCCCAGCTGGCCGAAACGTGGTCGATCATGATATTACCCACCGGGTTACCACCTATGGCGTCATCCCTGCGGCCCACAAAAGTTTCGCCCCTTCTGAAACGCATGAAGCGTACAATTACGTCGTGTGTATTTAACCAAACCGATTCGCCGGCAACACAAACGCCATCGCCAGGTGCAGTTTGACCGGCAATGGTAATATAAGGTGCACGAATAATCAGCGGTGTTTTTAAGCGGATGATACCTGCTACATTGAAAACTACAATGCGGGCACCTCCCTGTTCGCAGGCATCGCGCAAAGAACCAGGCCCCTTATCGTTTAAGTTTTTTACCACAATAACCCTACCGCCATGACCGCCAAAACTATAGGCACCACCACCTTCAGCACCCGGGAAAGCCAAAAGCTCTGATTGTGGTAAATCAGTGGGACGGCCTGCCCATGGAATATAAGGTTTGCCCATTTTGGCCTCTTTCTCCATAATTGGCTTAGCTTTTTCCCAGGCAATATCCGATTGATGATAGGCCTCTTTCATCATAGAATCTGATGATTTTTTAATGTCGGCCGGGATGTTTGGATATTGCGCAAATGCATAATTTACCGGGAGCGTTAATGCTGTTGCAACCAACAGATTTAAAAGGTTCTTTTTCATTTGTGTTTTGCTTGTTTGGGAAGCGAAAGAATTTACGCAAATATTTTTGGTTAGCAGGAATGCCTGACCAAATTTATTAAAAATTGCGGCTCATTTCTTTGTTTATCCTTTGTTAGTATTTTGGTTAGAAAGTATATTATATTTCAAAGTTGCATGCAAATTGGGGTGGTTTACTGTATAATTTTGGCTATGTTTTGTATAATATTACCAATTGATAATATTAGCTGTAACAAATCAAATTCATTCTCTCAACCCTGTTACAAGATATAAATAAAATTCATATATAAATGTAACATTCTTAAATGAAAAAAGGAAACAGATTAATGTTTCCTTTTCCAAACCAATTATAAAAAAACCGGGGCGATGAGCAAACCGCCCCAAAAAAACTATCAGCGTTTACTTTAGCGGGTCGAATGCTCCACCCCAGGTATTGTTTTGCTGCAGGTTAACGTTGTTGTTTAGCGATACCGTAGGGATACCAAAAAAGTATACGCCTGATTGATAGGCAATATTATAAGTATCAAGCTGTTTTGTGCTTACCGTAAAGCTTGCGGTGTATAATGCATCCAGGTTAGTATTTGCTGAAGCATCTCTTGTACCAGAAATATAGTCTGTTTTGGTACCTGTGTTTTTGAGTACTATGGTTACACCCAATCTTCTTTTTCCATTTAAGGTGCTTTCCAATAGTTTACGTCTTCTTAAATCCCAAAAGCGTTTACCTTCAAAGGCAAGTTCAATTTGTCTTTCTTTAATAATTGCATTCACCAAATCATTTCCGCTTAAACCGGCTGTTAATCCATATAATCCATCCGCTCCTGCTTCTATACCTGCCCTTTTTCTGATATTCACCAAATTGGTATAAGCTTCCTGGCTCTGGCCGGTTTCTGCTGCGCACTCTGCCAGGTTTAGCATTACTTCTGCATACCTGATCTCTATCCAATCTGTTCCGGCATTTTGAAAAGTGGCCAGTGTTAAAGCCGGATCTATTCCTTTTCTTAAATATAAACCCGAAGAGGTAGCGCCAGAAGGTTCTGTAGTGGCCAGTACATTTTTATCGTTTGTATAATAATAGGTCCACAACCTGTATGATGAATTACCTGCAAGCGGCCAGTTACAACCATTATAAGCTATGGTTTGATCGAACCTTGGATCGCGGTCTTTGTAAAATGTAGCGAGGTTGTATGCGTATTTTGTAGAACTGCCTGCATCCTTTCCATCTTTCATTGGAAAAGCCAGGGCCATATCCCAGGTAGGTAAATTTGAACCACCTGTACTACCAATGTATTTTGGAACAGTTGCATTTGGATAGGTATTGTTGTTCTGCCCAATATCAGTTGTACCGGTATTATAAAGTGTAGCAAAAACGGCTTCCGGATTACGTGGTGTACTTCCTCCGGCGCTGCCTTCGGTGGTCCACATGCTGGCATCAAATTTATTATAAAGACCAAAACCGTTGGTAGAAAGTGTAGCTATAGCCTGTGTATTGGCGGTATAAGCATCCTGCCATCTCGAAGCCAGGTTACCCGGGTTAAATTCGGGCGAAGCAAATGTTAATAATACACGGCCTTTGAAAGCTTGTGCTGCACCTTTTGTTACACGGCCATAGTCATCATTTTTTGGCCATTTTACCGGAATGTATTTGATACATGAATCAAGGTCTCTGGCAATCTGAGCAAATGTTTCGGAAGTGGTATTGCGGGGCAAAAGTGCTGCTTTTTTTGCTTCTTCGCCAACGGCATCAAGTGGAGTTAATACCACAGGTACGCCTCCGTATAGTTTTACCAACTCAAAATACCTGAAAGCTCTCCAAAAATAGGCTTGCGCAATAAATCTTTTCTTTACAGCCGGATCCAGTGTACCAGCATTCACATCTCTGATGAACATGTTTATGGTTCTGATTTTAACATAATTACCAGCTGTATTGGTATTGCCTAAATCGGTAACGGATTCAATAGTAGCTGTTCCTTTTACAAAAACATTATCGCCATATTGTTCATCGGAAAGTGAATTAACCGAGGCACTTAAACCGCCAACATTACCAAACCACGAAGGTTGGTTCTGGCTGTAAATGTAATCGATACTTAATTTTGTTGTGGTAGAATCGTTGTAAACCTGATCGGCTGTAAAACTACCTAAATCTTGCTTTTCGAGCACTTTTTTACAGCTGGTAAACATAAATGATGCTGAGCAGGCTGCAACTATTAATATATAAATCTTTTTCATGACAATTAATGATTAAAGGCCAACATTTAAACCGAATGAATATGTTTTAAGCGTTGGGTAAGTACCCACCGGACTGGCAAAATCTCTGTATTTACCAGGGAACGGATTAATAAACTGAACCGGATTGGTAGCTTGTGCAAATACCCTGATGCTTGCAATACCGAATTTTTCGGTAAACCTGGTTGGAATAGTGTAAGCCAGATTGGCATTGGTAATGCTAAGTTGTGTAGCAGATACCAGCCAAAAATCTGTTGTTTCGTAAATACTCGAAAAATATGGATTTGGATAAGCTGCATTGGTATTGGTCGGAGTCCAGTGGTCGGTCCAATAAGATGGCCTGTTGCCGTAAGCCGAAGCACTTGTTCCGCTAGGTTTTAAACCGCCAATACTTGTTTTACCACCCCACGACATGCCCATTACCACATTTAAGCTTAAACCATTGTAGCCAAGGTTAAAATTCAAACCTAAGTTATTGTGGTTATTTTGTCTTGTGGTAACAAACTGTCTGTCTTTCGTATCAATAACGCCGTCGCCGTTAACATCCTCGTAGTTAATCATTCCTGGCTGTAAAATATCATTCAGGATTTTAACTTTTTTAGGGTCATTTTGTACTGCCGAGCCGTTAATTCTTTGTGCAATAATGGCATCAGCTTCTGCCTGTGTGCGGATAATGCCTAAAGATTTGTAACCAATTATACCTCTGTCGCTCGAATATCCTGTATTGTCATCAATAGTGCCCAACTGCGCTGCAGAAACATCATACTTAATGTTTCTATTGTCGTTCCAGGTGTAAAATGGTGTAACACTGTAGTTAAATTTACCTGCCTGATCGCGGTATGTAGCACTAAACTCGTAACCAAACATATTGGCTTTGGCAAAGTTTTCGGTAGGCACTGCAGCACCAATTAGCGCCGGTACTGAAGAAGTTAGCGTAGAGAGTAAGTTGTAACCATGTGTCCAGAAATAGTCTCCTGAAATGGTTAGTTTATTTTTTAGGAAACCCAGATCAAAACCGTAATTGGTTTTCAGGTATTTGTCCCACACTACCAGTTCGTTCGGAATGGCAATGTTGGTTTTGATGGCAATACTTCTGTCGATTTCGTTAAAAACAGCGCCCCCACTGCTTCCTGTACCTAAATTATACGAAGCAAGGTATTGATAAGCTTTAGTTGCATCAGTACCGGTTAAGCCTACCGAAGCCCTTAATTTAAAGAGATCGATAAATTTAACATTGTCTTTGAAGAATTTTTCCTGCGATACTACCCATCCAGCCGATGCTGCCGGAAAGCCACCCCAGTTATGCCCTGGTGCAAACCTCGAACTACCGTCTCTGCGATATACCAGTTGCAACAGGTATTTGTTGTCGTAATCGTAATTTAAGCGGGTAATTAACGATTGGAAACCGGTTTCGCTAACCTGACCCGACTGATTGGACGTTTGAGTACCCACGGTGAAATTTTGGTATGGTAAGCCACCGGTTACAATACCTTCGGCCATTGCAGCAACACCTTCTGATGAAAGTTCGCGTTGCTCGAAAAGCGCGAGAGCAGATATATTGTGTTTACCAAAAGACCGGTTGTAGTTTAAGCCCGCGTTTAACTGGTAATTGTCAGAGAAAACCGGATTAAGTCTGATCCTATCGCCATTTTTAATGGGGAATACGCCTTGAAGCGTTCCGCCCGGGATGTGGTTATTGGCACCTAAGCCCGAATATTTATAATAGTTAAAAGTTGTACCGTACTGTTTGCCATTAGTACTGTTTATGTTTTTATTCAATGTAGCTGTAGCGGTTAAGCCTTTAACGCCAGGAATTTCATAATTAACCTTACCCAGCATGTTCATTACATAGGATTTGGAACTCGTAAAGTTGTCTGAATTCTGGATCAGGAAGAAGTTAATGTTCTCTAAACCACCTGTATTACTGGCACCGAGGATTACCGGATTTCCGTTGATGAAATATTCAGACCATGGGTTAACATTTTGCAAGGTAGCCACATCGTTATCTAAACTTTCTGAAGTACTGTTTAATTTGTAATAATAACTGCGTGAAGATGAAACGTCGGCACTGATTGAAGCCGATACGGTTAAACGTTTCGATAGTTTAGCATCAATACTTGCCCTTAAACCATATTTGCTCGAATTAACACCTTTGAAGTTCGAATTTTGAGTAATGTAATCGCCACCAACAAAATAGGTAACCTTATCGGTACCACCACTGATGTTTAATGCCTGGCGATACATGTTTGAAGTTTGAAAGGCCTCTTGCAACCAGTTGTGGTTGTTTTGGGCATAATAGTCAAGTTCATCCGGTGTGTTCCATTGTGTAAGGGTTCTTGTTGGCTCGGCAACACCTGCTGTTTCGATATAACCGTTGGCATTTACAATTTTATTAGTTAATACCCCGGCGCTGGTTTGCTGATAAACCTGGGCATTTAGGTAATCGTTTACGAAATTACCCAATTGTAAACCGCTCATCATGGTAGGGAGTTTGGTGGCATCAGAAAAACCTACAGAGCTACTGAAGTTAATGCGTGGCGCCCCCATTTTCCCTCTTTTGGTTCTTACAATTACCACACCATTTGCACCCGAAACCCCATAAATGGCAGCTTCAGCATCTTTCAGTACCGAAACGCTTTCTACCACGTTTTGATCCAAAAGGTCGAAATCGGCCTGGGTTCTGATTACATCATCAATTACAAAGATGGGATTAGTACCTTGCTGACTATCTTTAGAATATACCACAGGGTTACGAACCTGAATGGAAGTTCCCTGCCCCGGACGCTGCGTACCACCAGAAATAGATAAGCCGGGAACAGTTCCACGCAGTGCAGCACTCAAAGATAAGGCTGGCACATCTTCTATGGTTTTCATGTTTACGGTTGAAACAGCACCGGTTAAAGTAACTTTTTTCTGTGTGCCGTAACCTACAACAACAACATCTTCGAGATTTTTATTGTCGGATACCAGTTTAACGTTAAAGTTGGTTTGGGTGCCAACGGTAATTTGCTGGCGTACGTAACCGATGTACGAGAAAACCAATACATCGCTGTTTGATTTTACCTGTATCGTAAATACACCGTCAGAATTGGTGCTCACGTTGCTCGGTGCCCCCTTTAAGCTTACGTTTACGCCGGGAATCCCCTGCCCGTCTGCCTGATCAACAACCTTACCGGTAACCTTTCGGTCTTGTGCAAAGAGTATTGTGCTTGCCAGCAACGTAAATAGCAAGGACAAAGAAATTTTTTGCAAAAATTTTAAGTTCATCTTATTATTTGGTTAGTTTTTAATTCTTTTACACGATTTGTTGCGACCAACATACCGGTGTATTTCTTCGTTTAATTTTGCTTGTTAATTGGAGTGCGCTAATCTGAGATAGAGAAAATAATGTTTGTTTTTCTTGTCTTATTTGATTTTAGCAAAGCATCAGAAATAATCAGATTTTTAGTTCTTAGCAAAAAAAGCTAAAAATAGAATTGATGATTTGGCTCATGTTTTGTTTTGATCTCAGTATTTAATTTTTGGTTAGAAAGTATATTTAATTCAAATTTGCTGACAGATTATACTCTTTTTCGACAGGATGTTATCTAATTGTTATAAGATATTATCAGTCGCTAGTTACTGGTATAAGCTGTACTCAACAATATTAAATGCTAAGTACAAGGTAAGTATTAAATTCATATATAAATTTAATATTTAAATAAAAAAGTGTTAAATCAGTGAATTTAACATTTCGGACGGTTTAAAACGTTGTTTAGACGTTTATTTTGAAGTTTTGGTAAAGAAAGATTTACAAAGGAAAATAAGGTATTTTTAATCTATTCCGGAGAATTGACCTTTAATGCATTGTTTTTGCATCGCAGAAATGCTGTTGCTGCCTGAACTGGCTGTAGCTAAAGGGCTTTTGCATATCGCATATTATTTTTAATATCGGTAATAAACAAAAAAAGAGAGCACTCGCTGCTCCCTTCTTCTTCTAACCAAATATATAAAATTGTGGCGGTGCTAACCGCCGTGATAAAGCTTAATTATCGCTGCACTTTTATGCTCACGTTAATGTATGGCCGTTTTTCATAATCGGAAGTAACGGAATTAATTAACAACATGCCGTATTTACCCTCTGGAGTCAAGAAAAAGACGGCATTGCCCGCTGCCAAACCTGCAGCTGCAGTAGTAGCAACTGTTGCATTTAAATTAATGGTTCGCGCCTTTGCAAGTGTTTCTATAGTTGATCCGGAAATGGCACTTGTTAAAAATATTGTTCCCTGACTGGTAACCGGAGCACTAAATTTGGTCAAGCGTTTTTGCCAGGTACTTACATCATAAATGGGGAATGTTGTTGCTGGTGCGCTGGTGTTATATAAATTTACCGCATATAATGTATTTCCCTGCGCATCTTTATACATCGTCCTGTAGATGCCAAAATCTATTTTTGCTGAATTAGCGGATCCATTACTATAACTGTATGTAGAAGCATCGTTCAGTGAAATGAAAGATGGGAGCACTTTGCCAACTGTATCTGGTAAATAGATATCTCTGTTAGCATAAATCATATAACTCGGATTTACATCAATGGTTACTTTTTTATAACCATCTCCAATATATATTCCCTTCTCATTTAAGGCATAAATTCTGAAACTTTGCTTTCCGTCGCGCAGAGCTGGATAAGAAGTGTTTGGAATTTTATAAATGAATGAAAAACTTCTGCGTTTAGTGGCATCTGTAATCGGATAGGTAATACGTGACGGTTGCGCTGTTCCGGCGGAAGTTTCTACCACATAAGAATACATATCTTCATTTGCTGAATTGATGGTGAAATCAATCCATACCTCTTCTTTATCATTTACCACTTTATAATCGGTAACACAGCGTGGATCGCTGTTATTAAAAGTTACAGTTACATCCGTAAACATGGTAAATATGTTTTCTGCTTCCTTTTTGCAAGATGCGAATAGGAACGCACTTAATACAATCAGGAATAGCTTTTGAATATTTTTAGTTTTCATTTTTAATCTTTTTAAATCAGATATCTGAGTTGATTATTTCCTGGTTTAATCTAATGGATCGAAAGTACCTCCAGGCCATCCAATTGTTGGAAGGATGTTAGCTCCGAAATTCACAAAATCATTATGAAAAGTATAGAAATAGTGAAATTCCGGAATGCTGTATGCCCCAAAATTTGGCGTGGTAGTAATGTTTCTGAAATATTTTTGATAAGTAGTTTTATCGTTGATATTTAAGGTTTCCCTAAACATTACACCATTGGTTACGGCTTCTAAAACACCTTTGTCTTTCAGGTCAGCGCCTGCCGGCGGATTCACCAATGCTACTTCTAACTTAGACATGTTTCCAGTTAATAAATGGAAGGTACGCGATCTTCTCAGGTCAGCATTCCGTTTATTTTCGAACGCAAATTCGATTTGACGTTCGCCTAAAATCAAAGTGCGTAAATCAGCTGTACTACCTGCCAGTCCTAAACCGTAATCAGCATCACCTTGTACAATTCCTGCCCTCACTCTGATCTGTCTAACCAGATCTTTTGCCCCTGATATATTCCCGGTTTCATTCAGGCAGTCTGCATAATTTAGCATCACTTCTGCAAATCTTAAATCAATCCAATCCATGCCACTTCCCCCTACACCATTTGAATAACTTACTGCACCTGCTGTTAATGCCGGGCTAGTGAAGCGTTTTACGTAAACTGCATTTCCGTTTGATTCATTTATAGCAGTATTGTAAGTCCATTGTTTTCTGGTTGTATTGCCACTTAGCGGGTATAAGCTTCCATTTGTAGCAAAAGTTGCGTCAAATCTTGGATCGCGATTTTGCCAGAACATTACAGCATCGTAAGGATAGGTTGCAGATGTTCCTCTTGGTTTACCATCTTTCATCGGATAGGCATCGAGCATTTTTGTTGTTGGCGTATACAAGGCGCTATAAGAACCTTGCTCTGATGTAGGTCGGTTGCGAGACTCGCCGTTATGCCCCCTATTCGCAATCGTATTCGAATAGGTTCTTACCAGAATAGCTTCTGTGTTGGCAGTTCCTTCTACTCTGAAAATATCAATGTAATTAGGCATTAGCTTTTTTCCGGCAGCTATACATAAATCATAAGCTTCCTTATTAGCTGTTAATGCATCAGTCCATCTCGATGCCTGATAAGGATGCTTCCCATCATTAGTAGGATTGAATTGTGGACTAGCCCAGTAAAATAAAACCTTAGCCTTTAGACAAGCAGCAATGAGTTTGGTGATTTTACCTCTTCCATCACCATCTGCCGGGTTAAATCCTTCTAGCATTTGCATGGAGGTATTTAGGTCTGAAATAATTGCTGCAAAGCATTCTCTGGCACTTTTTCTACCACCAGCGTAAACATTATCTGCAAGCTGTTGCTCTAAAATTAACGGAACACCACCATACACTTTTACCAATTCAAAATAGGTCATTGCCCTTAAAGCATAATATTGACCTAATAAGATGCGCTGCCTGTCGGCTGCCATGGTTCCTTTTGGAATGTTGGTAATGGCATCATTACATCTGGCAATATCCCAATACTTATTGTCTCCTGGGTTACCACGGTATTGGTTTCCCACAAATCTAACGTCATTAACGCCAACTACACCTTCCATACCCAATGCAGCACGTTCGTTAGCATCTCCATTTGGAAAATAATTTTCATCACTGGCCAAATGCACTGCATATCGGTCTGGAATCACCTGTAAGGGAAATGCAGGAATAACGACATCATATACCCTATTGAGGTGTAATTGTACAGATCCTTCGTTATCCCATATCGCCTGGTCTATGCCTTCGGTATCAGGTAAAAGGAAAAATTCATCTTTGTTTACACAAGCTTGCAAACATGCGGCAAGCGTTAGTACAATTGCTGCCTTTTTTATGTTATTTTTAATTTGCTTAATCATTACTCAAAAAATTATAAGTTAACACTCAAACCCAGCGATAGCGTCCTTAATATTGGATAATCCCATGCACTCGAAGTATATGGATCCTTATAAGGGAGCGGGTTAACAATTGTCCATAAGTTATTTCCAGTTAGCATGATACGTACACTGCCAATACCTAATTTATTGGTAAACGAGGTCGGTGCTTTGTAACTTAATGTCATGGTATTAATCCGAATCATTGTTCCATCTACCGCCCAGAAATCAGAGTTTTTAGATAAAGAAGGGTCGTCAAAACGTGGATATTTACCAGCCATTGGATTTTCTGATGTCCAGCGATCCTGCCAGATAGTTAACGTATTTCTATTGGCTGCAGGTGCTGTTCTCGCTCTGCTGTCATAAAATGCCTTCCCGCCAAATTGTGCGTTAATATTGGTGCTTAAAGCAAAATTCTTATAGGTTAAATTAAGCGAGATGCCTGTTGCCAGAAATGGATTAGTGCTCTTGTAAATCGGTAACATATCGCTGTCAGAAATTACGCCATCACCATTTGTATCTTCGTAATACAACCAGCCTGGCTGAGGTACGCGATCGTATAATCTGTAATTAGGATATTTGGCCATCCATGAATCAACTTCAGCCTGGGTTCTGAACATTCCGATTGATTTTAAACCAATGTTGTTAGAGTTGTATACCCGTGGATCCGTGCCAAACCCGATCAGCCAATCGTTAGCTATGTTATTAAATAAGTTACCTGGAGCGTATAATGTTCTGGTGACAACTGAATTGCCATAGCTAAAATTCACATTGGTACTCAGTTTAAGATCTGATGTGAGATTTGCTTTGTATCCAATGCTGAATTCTGATCCCCAGTTGTAAGTTTCTCTGTAGTTAATAATTGGTGCCGCAGTACCAAACCATAACGGATAACTGTTATTGCCTCCCAAATCAAAGGCATCGTAATTTCTGTTTTGGAATACCTCAACACTAAAATCAAGTTTATTATCAAACATCGATGTTTCTAAACCAATATTAATGGTTCTTTTCTTCTCCCAGGTAATATCAGGATTAGCCAAACGTGAACGGTTTAAACTGTTTTGAGTAGAGTTGCCATATAAATAACCGTTGGTTACATCGATTAAGAACCTATCCTGCCATAAACGGTTTCCAATCCTGTCATCACCGGTAAGTCCAACATTTGCCTTAATTTTTAAGAAATTAATGAAACTTAGTGCTTTACTGTTTTTAAAGAATTCTTCCTGACTAACTACCCAGCCCAAACCTGCGTTTGGAGAAACGCCCCAGCGATTTCCAGTCGCAAATTGAGATGATGCATCAACACGCGCAATAACCTCTAATAAATACTTTTTGTTGAAATCATAATCAAAACGACCAAAAAATGAACGTTTTGATGTCGCTGTTCTTGAAAAATCCTGACGGGTTAAAGTTGAAGCATCAAATGCCCAGTATTGATCTGTTCCAGGAATTAATTGGTTCGTATAACGAACAGTAGATGCCTGCGAATTACCTTCGCTCTGTTCACCACCTACCAGCAAATTTGCCGTGTGTTTGCCAAAGGTTCTTCCGTATTGCAATGTTAAAAATCCCTGATAACTATTGTTTTCTGAAACACCTGGGGTGATTGTTGCGCTAGCTGCATTTGTTGGCTCAACATAAAAAGATGTTGGAGAGGTATTAACCAGCTGATCAGTGAACAATTCATTATTATTCCCCATTCTAGCATAGTTATATAGCCTATATGGAGGAATATACTGCGTGCTCTTAGCAGATCCACTTGCCTGAGAGATCTGAAATTTAGCAACAAATCCTTTTAAGAAAGTCGGTTCATACGTTAAACTCGTATTAATGCGATATCCTTTATTGCTCCGGTTATTGTAATAGCCTGACTCAGCTACTGCTTGTGGGTTTAAATTATTATTATTAACCCCGTTATAATTGACAAAGTTTCCATTAATACTAATAGGTACCCACATTGGGGTGGTTATAATTTTCTCGAAAAAGTTGTTATCCTGATCGTTTGCGTTATGATGTTGCTCTCTTGTGCCATAGTCAACATTAAAATTCACATCTGCCTTTAAGCCTTTGGCTACCGTAGCCACCACACCACTTCTGAAACTATATTTATCAAATTTCATTCCTGCGTAGTTAGCATTTTCACTTTGATAACTACCTCCTGCAAAAAAAGTAATTTTATCACTTCCACCAGAAATACTCACATTATGCCGTTGAGTAGCTGCTGCCTGCCAAACTTCATCGTACCAGCTTTTGTAATTTAATGTTTTAAGGTATTCCAAATCTGCAGGGGCAAAAAACAGTGATTGAGAAGCACTCTGCATTCTGTAAGTGTCGTTTAAAAGTACAGCCTGATCGTATGCGGATAACATTTCTGGTACTTTTGCCGCATCCGAAACACCTAAGTAGCCATTGTAGGTAATACTTGGTTTGCCAATTCTGCCTTTCTTCGTGGTAACCAAAATTACACCCTTTGCACCAGAAGCACCATAGATTGAGGCCGAAGCATCTTTCAGAAAGGTTAGATTTTCTACCATCGAAGCATCAATGTTATCAAAGGCGTCGCGGCTAACTATTATTCCATCTACCACATACAAGGGCTCTGCTGTAGCGCCATTCAATCCTGCTTGCTCTGAAACGGTTGAATTTCTGATATTAAAGGTAATTGGTGCACCAGGTCTGCCTGATGCTTGACTAACGCCAACACCCGCAATTCTGTTTCGCATAGCACCTGCTAAATTTGGGGCCGGAACATCTTGAATTTCAGCTCCGGTTATAGTTGCTACTGCTCCTAATACTTCGCTCCTTTTTTTTGTTCCATAACCAATAACCACAACTGCGTCTTCATCTAAACTTTGTGCATCTTCTACAAAGCTTACCATTATATTGGTTTTGCCGGCCAGCGGAATTACCTGTCTCACGTAGCCCACATAAGAAAAAACTAGTGCATCAGTTGATGGATCGGCTACCAATGCGAATTCGCCTTTATCGTTGGTGCTTACATTATTGGTTTTACCGCGTATACCAACGGTTACGCCGGGGACAGGCTGGCCGTCTTTCTTGTCGACAACCTTACCCGTAATTTGCCGTTGCTGTGCAAACAACGAAATACTGATAATTGTCAGGAGCGCTAACACCCAAGATAATTTACGTAGAAATTTTAAGTTCATATTAGTTATTTGGTTAGTTTTTTAGTATTAATTATATCCATATCAATGAAGCCGCGCATAGCATGCAACATTTTAGCTGGTAGTGATAAATGTGCTGAGCAGGATCTGAAGCTGCTGAGTACTGTTTAATTAATAATGTTTTCCGGTAAAGGTGGGTGTTTGTTTTTTGCTTTTTACGGCTTGCTAGTTAGGCAATTTTTCAGATTGCGTTAAACAGATCTTTCCTAATGTGAGTTTTTGTAAAATTGGCTCATAGTTTTTGATTTTGCGTTAAAAATTTGGTTAGGAATACGCCTTATCGCCAAGGAGTATAGTTATTGTTTTAAACTTAAAGCGATGGAATACTAAGCCGTTTTATGCTTCCGAACTAATCTCCTCGCTTCAAGTTGTTTAATCAATTATTAGTTGATACAATATAAGGATAAATTCATATATAAATGAAATATTCTTAAATAAAAAATGATAAAAAATTTTCAGGCACCGGGCCTGATTAAAATTAGTTGCCCTGAGCCTTTAATTTACGCCTTTTTTCCCATTCAATACCTTCTTTTTTAAGGTCGTAACCTGCTGCCGAAAGGTAATTATTGATGCGGCCTTTGTACTTTCCGAACCAGGCATGTTTTTTATCCGACGATTCTGCATCCATGGCGCGCTCGCGGGCTTCGGTTAACCAAACCAGAATTTGTTTTTTCTGCTCGTCGGTTAATGTAAGTATCTCTTCCTGATAAGCTTTGTAGGTAAGCGGCAGTACGCCATAAGTCATTCCGTTTTTAACACCTTCAATTTGCTCGCTGTTTAATTGTGTAGATAGTTTACTGATGTATTTTTTATGAAGTTTGGCCAACGATGCCTCTACTGCACGGTTTTGTTTGGCTAGCGCCGAATCCCTCAATACTTTATTGTCTTTGTTCTTTTCTTTAATTTCTTTAACCTCAAGATCTCTCGCGGTATAAATATCATTCAGGTTACTGTATTGATCTCTGATGATTATCGTAACTTTCTCTGCTTTTTTAGTATCGGTAATACCCAGGGGTACTACAATTTTAGCAGCACGCTCGGTAATGGTTTTGGTATAGGCGGTCTTATCGGCAACGGCATTGTTTTGAGCAAAAACCGTGGTTGCAGCTGAGCACGTTAACAACAGGGCTAAAATCTGTGATTTCATTTCTTTATATTTTTTAATTAGCATTTCTTTTTTTTTCAAGGTTTACATCTCCGCAAAAATGCACTTTTATGCCCAGTTCGTCCATTGCAGCAGCTTTAATTCTGCAGGCTTCGTGTGCCCCGGCTTCGTAATTGGTATACACAACCTGTATGTGGTTGGCTTTGTGGCGGGCCATTAGCTGGTCGCGACTTACCCCCTTTAAAATGGCTTGCATAATTGGCCACTCGGGTGTGGTTCCCTCCCATCGTCTTTTCGTTTCGGCTTCTGGTAAAGATACTACTTCGCCTACACCTAAATCGCAATGTAATTCATTATCCTTTATATATACGCGGCTCCATACAATAAAACCGGGTTTGCTAATGCCTTTTAACGAGCCACCACCCAAACGGAAATACATGGCCGGTTGCCTCTCGCTGCTTGCGCCGGCATAACCATTTATAAAATGTGCAGGCGGTGCTGCACCCGAAATGAGAAACAGCCATACGAAGCCGTCAATTTCGCCATCTTTGTAATATTCGCCCCAGCGGATATCGTGCAGGGTATTTTCGCCTGTCATACCCAGTTCTTGCCAAAGCTGGTAGGTTAGCAAAGCGTCCAGGCCGGCACATTCATCTACTTCATTAAAATGAGGCAAAGCCTTTTTGGCATAAAGTTCTTTGCCGTTTAACGCATATACAGGCGGACGATCTTCATTGTTTAATAATCCTTCAACCAGATCACTTGAAACAGTTAAATCTTTTAATCCTTGCTGGTATTGTATGCCTATAGTATCGCAACTAAATTCATCAGCAATGCGCAGTGCTGCAATATACATGCGGCATTGTTCGAGGGTTTGCCTTTTCGTTAACTGTGTAGTTTCTTCAGTGCCCCAGTTAAAAGTCACCCCTTTTTGCAAAAGCCAGTCTAAAACATCTTCAGCTTCCTGGTCAGTAACCTGAAGCATAGCCGCGTATAATGCCGACTGACTAAGGCGCTCTTTAAAGAAACCAGTGCGGTGTAGCAGTTCATCGGGAATGATAGCATTGTACATACCCATACACCCTTCATCAAACACACCCATAATTACTTTTCGTTCTTTCAGGCTTTTGGCAAAGTCGCGACCTTTTTTATCATCGCTTGATGGAATTTTATTTAGCGCAAAACTTTTAACGTGACTTTGGTCATAACTAACTCTGCCGGTAGTAAGCCATTCCTGTAAACCGTCGTTAAAAAAATCGTCGGTAAAATTTTCGCTCCATAAAGTGCTGTACGGAATTTGTGCTTTGGTTAAGCAACCGTTCAGGTTTAGCATACCCACCAGTCCGGGCCATTGTCCGCTCCAGTTGGCAACCGTTAATATCGGGCCGCGATGGGTAGTTAATCCCGCCAATACATGGTGTGAGTATTGCCATACGCTTTCTGCAACGATTAAAGGCTGCTCAGGATCTATTTTCCTGAAGATATCCATACCCATTCTTTGCGAATCGATAAAACCGTGTTTTTTATCCGGATCGTAAGGGTGTGCACGTTTAACCGTCCAACCAAATTTCTCAATTGCGGCAGTTAATTTTTGCTCCATTTCGGCTTGTGCTTCCCAGCAACTCTGGTTTGCCGAAAGGCGTAAGTCTCCACTGGAAACGATAAGAATTTCGCTTGGTTTATCTGGTCTCATATTTCATTAATGAACATAAAATTTATAGGAAAATAATTTGTTCGTTTGTAATTTGGTTATGACATTGTGCCTCTATACAAAACTCAGCAATGAAATACAGCATTTTATAATGTTTTTTATCAAATTAATATAGGATATTATCATTTATCTCCCTAAATTAGGCTCTTGCAATTGGTGTAAGCACAAACATCAAATGGCAGACCTAACCAAATGTTTTAATTAAAATCATGAAACCTCATTTTCATAAAGTTCCTATTACCCTGCAAAGTTCTTTTAGTATCCGTCACGATATTAAACCCGATTTCGGCAACATCTGGCACTACCATCCGGAGCTGGAATTACACTATGTGATTAAGGGTGAAGGTGTGCGTTTTATCGGCGATAACATCAGTAATTTTGTGCCTGATGAAATGGTATTGCTGGGTGAAAACCTGCCACATACCTGGCGCTGCAAGGATGAGTATTTTCAGGGTAACCCCGATTTAACTACCGAGGCAATGGTGATCCACTTTCTCCCCGATTGTTTGGGCAAGTACATGCTCACTTTGCCAGAGGCTTACCTGATTCCAAAACTATTTGAAAAGGCAAAAAGCGGAATGGTGATTAAAGGAAAGGCGAAGGATAAACTGATTGATTTAATGCGGGCTGCAGTGGATGCTACTAATCTCGACCGGATTATTATCCTGTTATCGATTTTAAAAACATTGGCCGAAACGGACGAATATTCGACCATTGTAACGAGTAAAAATACTTTTTACCAGAGCAATGAGTCTGAAACATTGCGCATTAATAAGATTTGCAATTATACTTTGAGTAATTATAAAAAGGATATCACTTTAGAAGAAGTGGCTTCCTTAAGCAATTTGAGCGTGACTTCTTTTTGTCGTTACTTTAAGCTGATGACGAAAAAGACTTTCTACGATTTTCTGATCGAAATCAGGGTGAGTCATGCCTGCCGCTTCTTAATTGAAAATAAATTGCCAACTGAGATGATTTGCTTCGATTGCGGTTTCAATAATGTTTCTAATTTTTACAGACACTTTAAAAAAGTAACCGGAATGACCCCGCTGGATTATAAAAGGAAGTATTTGAATTAAAATTTTTAAACCTTACAGGTTTTAAAAACCTGTAAGGTTTAACTATTCCTTTTATATAAACACCTCAATATTTAAATCACTTCTTAAGGCAGTATAATCATCAAACAATTTTTCTACTTCTTTAACCACATTTGGTGTTAAGGGGCCTACGTTTCTACGGGTAAATGTAGAGATGTTTAAGCCACGTTTTTGCAGGAAATATTTAGAAACTACCGGATAAACGTTGTGCATCACATCCATGTTATCAATTAAAAACTGTTGTACTTTTTGTACTTCATCTTTAACGGCTTCATCATTATAGTGGTCGCAAAGCCATACAATCAACTCTGGGAAATAATTGCCCTGAATACACGATAAACCAGCAGAGCCTGCCTTTAAAGATGCTACGGCATGTACAACATAGGCATCATAAAGTCCAAAAGCATTACCATCAGTCAGTTTTATTTTTTGCTTAATGGCTTCAATATCGAGCGAAGTATCTTTATGGTAAATTACCCGGCCTGTAGCAACAAAATCAGCAAGTTGTTCGGGTTTTATTACTCTTTTGTAAGGCACCGGACATTCGTAAAAACCCAAAGGGATATCGTTTGTTTGTTTTAACAGGTCGAAAACACGGTCGTTAAAAACAGCATCGTTTTCGTCTTCATCGGCCAGTAAGCTGGTTATCGCAATAACTGCTTCAACGCCCGTATCGCTCACTTCTTTTACAAAATCGGCTTGTTTGGAAATGGCTCCGCCAAAAGTTCCGGTAGCCACCACCGGTACTGCGCCATCAACGACTTTTACGACATGTTTTATGGCCTGAATACGCTCCTTATCTGTTAATTCGAACATTTCGCTCGAAAGGCAATTGGCAAATAAACCCGACGAACCGGCCTGCAAATAAATTTCTGTAAGCTGGGTAAGTGCCGGATAATCGATATTTCCGTTGCTTAAAAAAGGCGTAAGCATAACCGGGATGAACCCTTTTTGTGAGTTTTCCATTGTATTCTGATGGGATAAAATTGTTCTAAATAATTGCCCGGTTAGACCTTAACCGGGGCCTGGCTGGCCGTTTTAATTTTTCTGTTTTTAATTTTCGTCAGGAAAAGCCCTGTTAAAAAAATGGTTAAAGTACCGGTTACGATAATCATGTTTTTATGCAGCGGATTTCTAAAAGCTTCATATTCCGGAGGAAGAAGTGAAGAAAATGTCATCCATATAATTACGGCTATGCCGATAATGGTTGCGGTTATGGCCTCATGGTTTTTGGTTTGCCTGCTGATAATACCCAGTAAAAACAAGCCCAGCATACCGGCAGCAAATATGCCAGATAGCTCCCACCACACATCCAGTATGCTTTTTACCCCAATCATGGCAATACCGGCAATCATGCCCAGCAAGCCAAAAGCTACTGTTGCGATGTGTAAAAGCGATAAGTTTTGCTTTTCGCTAATTGCAGGTTTAAAATACCTTTTATAAATATCGACCGAAAATACCGTTGCCGAAGCATTCATGCCCGAACTGATGGTACTCATGGCTGCCGATAAAATGGCCGAAACAATTAAGCCCACTAAACCTACTGGTATTTTAGTCACCATAAAATGCGGCATAATTTTATCCCCGTAATCTGCAGGTTGTAGCGCATTTTGTACTTTCAATATTTCAGTTGCTGACGCATGTAAAGGCAAGCGTTCTACCGCTACCTGGTGTTTAATGGATTGAACCATCTCCGGGTTAATTTCGTAATAGGCGAATAAGCAAGATCCTATAATAAAGAATAATAAGGATGCCGGGATATATAACCATACGCACAACCAGATTGATTTCGATGCTGCCTTGCTTGATGAAGCGGTATGGTAGCGCTGAATGTAGTTCTGGTCCATACCGAAATTGTTCAGGTTAATGAAAAAGCCATAAAGCAGTACCACCCAAAACGACGAACCGATAAAATCGGGTTTGAAACTACCCAGACTAAATTTATTGGCCGTTTTTCCAATGTCTAAAATTTTAGCTACCCCGCCTGGCATATTGCTGATGATCAGATAAAGGATGAGCAGCGCGCCAAATGTTTTCACAATGGCTTGTACTACTTCTGTCCATATTACCGCTTCAATTCCTCCTAAAACGGTATAAACAATGATACAGATCCCCATTACAATCATAATCAGCTGCATCGAGTAGCCGGTTAAAGCCTGTAAACTTAGCGCAATACCAAAAAAAATGGAGCCCATCCGCGCCAGTTGTGTCAACAGGAAGCATACTACTGCATATACTCTCGCCCAGGCACCAAAGCGCTTTTCGAGGTGGGTATAAGCCGATATTTCTCCTGTATTTCTGTAAAAGGGCACAAAATATTTGGAGGCTACCCATGCGGCAAGGGGCATCGAAATGCTAAATACAAAAGCATTCCAGTTACCGCCAAAAGCTTTTCCGGGTACTCCTAAAAAGGTGTTGCTGCTTAAAAACGTTGCATAAATAGATAAACCTATTGCCCATCCGGGAATGAGGCCCGAAGCTTTTGTAAATTGCTCGGCATTTTTATTTTTCCTCGAAAAATAAACACCAACTAATATCATTCCAACCAGATAAATGGCGATAATCGCAAGATCGAATATAGGTAGACCCTTCATTATTGGTTGGCTCGTTTATTAATTTGGTTAAAACAAATATGCGTGTCTAAATAGCTGTATTCATATAAGATTTTGGCTACATATTGTACCATCTTATCTTATTGAACATCCAAAGCGTCGATACTGAGCCCTTTGGTTTCGGTAACCACAATTCTCAGTTGATAGGCGCCGGCATTAATCATACTGCCGGTATTGGTACTGTAATAGTTCCATTTACCAGCCTTGGTTGGCGCAAATGCTACCTGTTCTGTTTTCATTAAAGTTCCATCTGCCGATAAAAATTCGAGTTTCGCTTTCAGCACCTGTTCAAACGGATTGTGGTATTTAATGGTTAAAGAGTAAGTATCGGCAACACCTACAGCAATATGCCAGGTTAAAACGGCATCAGTATTGGCTTTAAAAGTTACCCGTTCTTTGCCCATCAGTTCTTCTTTTGCAATGTTGCTACCTTTTAATGCGGCATCGGTTGCTTTGTAGGTTGTGGTGCTTTTTAAATCGTAAGCGGGTTGTAAATGGGTAACAGGTAAAACGAAAACAGTTGCTGTGCGGCTATCAAAAATAATTCGTTCGCGTGGATTAAGCCTTTTGCGATACAGTTGGTAGGTTTCTGCCTGGCTATTACTTAATGCGGTTTTGGTATCTTCGAAACCTTGCGGCACACTGCTGTTGCCGTTCAATGCCACAAATGTATCTACCGTATCTGTTGCGGTAAATTCGATACTCTCCTGTCCACGAGAAGCTTTAAGCCATTCGGCACCGAACAAATGGGATGGCAAATTGGTAAAACCTGTATTTTCTCCGATAAACTGCTCCTCGCCTATATCGAGCCAGTTATGCAGTTCTGCGTTTTTTATTTTAGTTAAAAGTGATGGGCTTGCCGGTGCAGGCTTAATGTTCGGGTTTAAGCTGGCAATGGCTATAGCCGAAATAACTGCCTGGCCAACTTTTACCTCAGGGAAATTGATGCTTAGCGCGCCACCTTTAACCGTAGTTTTGATAGTTTTCTTCAACAAAGCATTGCTGCCGGCTTCTTTCCAAATGTCTAAATCCTTGATTACCGTTTTACCGTTTAAAGCTACATCGAATAAGCGCATTCCTTTCGCATCTAAACCTCCGCCAATGCCTAACCAGGGTTCTACAAAGTAAAGTTCGACTAAATATTCGCTATCAGGCAATGGGAAGTGGTATTTCAGCTGATCACGGCCATACCTGAAAGTTTGAAATAATTTCCAGTCGGAAGTACCGGCTATGGGTTGAAAAGTACGGCGCTGACTGGCAAAAAAAGTGGGTACACCGGGGAAATCTTTTGTCCAGGAGCTTGATCCAAAACAGTTGTTCGCCGTTAAATTCCTGTCGGCCGACCATTTATTGCCCTTAGTGTCGGTATAATCATCGCCACCACAATTCATTCGGTAAACATAATGATAGTTTTTTTCTGGGATTGTAATTTGCTGCTCGCTAACCAGCAAGTTGAAATTCGGGCTTTGGGGTAAATTCTGTAAAACGATCTGATCCTTAGCTACTGCTTTCCCGTTAACATACCCCACAGCGTATAACACATTGTATTGAACATCAGGCTTATCCCATTGGAAATGCGTACCTATAGCACCGCGTTTTCTTTTGCCTAATGATTTGCTGTTAATGTCGTTAAAAAGCTCAACTTCATCACAGTTCGAATAAACCACCACACTATCTTTTACACCGGCTTTGCTCCAGCGGTTTGGCCAGGTATGCGATACAATGTAAACCATTGGTTGTGTTGCTTTTGGCGCATAATTAGCCCTAAACATGTAAAAAACATCGGTAGGTTCTTCCCAGGGGGTAAACATGCCTTTGTAATTTACCGGACCAATCCGATCTAAATCGCGAAGCCCCTCGCCCCCCTGAACCCGTCCCGGATTATCGTGAGAACTGTACAACCAGAAAAAATGACCAGCTGTTTTATCCTTCACCGATTCGGCCAGGCGTACTTTGGTTTCCATTAAGTCAGTCATTTTGTTTTCGGTATAACCTTTACCAGCCGCATCAACATCATGTAGATCAATGGTTCGCCAGGCACCATACTCGCCTACCAAAACCTGTCTTTGCAAATCTTCGCCATAAGTTAAAGGATTGCCGCCATAAGTGCCTGTCCAGTTTTGGGGCACATCCCAATCGGTGCCTTTACCGCCATTGCAGGTGGTTACTTTTCTTTGCGATGAAGCTGTTGGATCGAGTTTGCGGATTAATTCGGTGCACTCACGGGCAAAATCTTCGGGCAAGGTACTTTCGTTTTCAAGTCCCCATAAAACCACCGCCGGACTGTTCCGTCTTTCTTTTACCCAATCGGTTAACAGTGTTTTGAAATTCTTTCTAAACTCAGGCGTATCGTACCAAATGTGCGCCGCCATTTGTGTCCAGCACAAAATACCTTCCTTATCCCAGTAATCGGAGTACAGTAAATTGTGCGGCTGGTGCGCATCGCGGAAAGCATTAAAACCGGCCGCTTTAATCTGCATCACCCGCGAACGGATCTGCTCAGGACTAAAAGCATGGCTCTGACCAATTAAATGCTCATATTCGGCAATACCATTGATAAAAACAGGTTTTCCATTTAACAGAAATACCTTTTGACTGGCCTGTTCGCCTATAGGCCAGCTAATCCAACGAATGCCATAAGGCGTTAGCTGTTCGTCGAGTATCTTGCCGTTTTCAAGAATTGTTGTTTTTAAAGTATAGCGATAGGGATTTTCAAGCGACCATAGTTTAGGGTTAGCAATGGTAGCGGTTTTTTGCGCCACATCTATTTCTTTTCCTGCCACCAGATTAACATTGCGTTTTAATAGCTGCACCACTTTTCCGGAGGCATCAAGCAATGCGTTGGAAATTGTAACTAACCTGTTTTTGAAACTGTAATTTTTTAAGGTAGTGGTGAAGTTTAAAACAGCGGCTTTTTCCGAAACTTGGTTGTCGTTCCAGATGTGCACACCAAAGGGCATTACACGCACTTCGTTGGTAACAATCAAATGTACCGGCCTGAAAATTCCCATGGGCTGCGAGCCTTCTGAAAAGCCACGTTCGGTAGAACAACCGCCATCAACCCAAGGTAAATCCTGGATATTGGAGGGATGATCGGCTCTCACTGCCAGTATATTTTCACGGTTATTGAGTTTAATTGCCGCCGTAACATCGAGCGTAAATGTTGTTCGGCCTCCAGCATGGTAACCTACCTTTTGACCATTGAGCCAAACTGTTGCATAAGAACCCACACCTTCAAAATATAAAAAGAACCGCTTGCCTTGCTTCAATTCATTGGTTTTGAAAGTTTTGCGGTACCAGGCATAGCCATGCTTATTGCCATGAAGTTTGCGTTGGTAGCCTTCGTATTGATCCCAGTTATGCGGCACATTAACTTTTTTCCAGTTTTGAGTTTGATAGGTAAACGCCTGAAAGCCATCAAAAGCACTTTTGCTTTTCTCGTCGGCAACCGTAAGCCAATTGGTGTTTAAGGAAATGTCTTTGCGAATTTGAGCTTTAGTAAAGTTTATACTCCATAAAGTCAAGATCAATAAAACAAATACACGTTTGTTAAATTTTAGTCCGTGCGGACACGGACCAAGGCGCGTGAAATTTTTTAACCTTATATTCTCTTTTGCCAGGGTACATGTCACCACGGACCTTTTACTACTCAAAATATTATTAAAACTATTCCTGAAACTCCTTATCATTTCAAATCTCCGTTCAGTTTATAGGTTTCGCCTGCTTTGGTATGCAGTTGCACAACCAGGTTTTTGTAATGCAGCGTGCAATCTCCACCGGTTTTAGATTTAAGCATGAATGAAGTCAATGTTCCGTTCTCCCAACTCAAATCAACATCAAAACCACCTCTGGCCTGTAAACCTTTAATGCTGCCCGTAGGTATAGCTGTTGGTAAGGCCGGCAAAATATCCAGATAACCCTGATGACTTTGTAAAATCATTTCAGCTATGCCTGCTGCGCCTCCAAAATTGCCATCGATCTGAAATGGTGGGTGTGCATCGAAAAGGTTTACATAAGATCCCGCACCGTTGTTGGCTGGTTTCATTAGCATTTTTACGAGTTTCATGGCGTGGTCGCCATCTTTAAACCGGGCCCAAAAGTTTATTTTCCAGGCCAAACTCCAGCCCGTAGCATCATCTCCGCGATATAACAGCGATTGCTTTGCGGCCTGCATCATTTTGGCATCGCTATCCCAGGTAATGTCGTTACCCGGATAAACACCCCATAGATGCGAAACGTGACGGTGCTTATTGGTGGTATCGTCTTTATCTTCAAGCCATTCCTGTAACTGGCCGAATTTGCCAATCTGGTTGGGAGCCAGCTGTTTTAGTTTTTCTTCCAATGTTTTTTTCAAATCGGCATCGGTATGAAGCACATTGGCAGCTGCTATACAGTTTTTAAAGAGCGATCTGATAAGCTGGTGATCCATGGTTGGGCCGGCTACTAAACCACCATTTTCAGGAGAGTTGGAAGGTGTACTGATTAACCAGCCCGTTTTAGGATCCTTCACCAGAAAATCTACAAAAAATAAAGCCGCCTGTTTCATCGCAGGGTAACCTTCTGTTTCCAGGAATTTGCGATCCTGACTAAACTGGTAATGTTCCCATAAATGCTGACTTAACCATGCCCCGCCTGTCATCCAGATGCCGTGGTTAGAAGCGTTTATAGCCGCGGTTCCGTTCCATAAATCGGTGTTGTGGTGTAAAACCCAACCGCGAGCATTATAATATTGTTTGGCCGTTTCGCTACCTGTTTTGGTTAAGCCTTTAATTTTTTGGAATAAGGGCTCGTTTAAAGCAGAAAGGTTGAGTATTTCTGTTGGCCAGTAATTCATTTCCAGGTTAATGTTGGTGGTATATTTACTGCCCCATGGCGGGGTTAACAAATCGTTCCAGATTCCCTGAAGATTAGCAGGCTGTGTACCTGGTCGTGAACTTGAAATTAACAAATACCTCCCATACTGCATGTACAAAGCCGCAAATGCAGCATCATTTGAACTTGCAAATTTGGCCAGGCGCTCATCAGTTGACAGCTGCTCATTTTCTGAACGTCCAAAACTTACCTCAAATTTGTTGTAGTACTGCTGGTATTCTTTAATGTGGTTTTGTTTAATTTCAGCATAGGTTTTCCCTTTCAGGCTGTTTAATGCTTTAACATTGGCAGTAGCAGGCAAACCTGAAACATCCTGTGCATTAATAAAATTGGTGCCAGCCGTTAAATAGAGCGTTACTTCATCGGCCTGATTGATGCTGATCTTGTTGTTAACGATTTTTAAAGTTCCCTTCTTAACAATGGCCGTTAGCCTACTCTCTCCTTTTAAGGCCCCATCTTTTACCTGTACGCTTAAAGACAGTGTTTGGTTATCAAGCATCTTTACCGACGATTTACGGTGCGAACTTGATAGCACGGCATCAAAACTAATTGCTTTGGGTTTATCGGCCGTTAAATGAATTACTATGGCCTGGTTAGGCTGACTAGCCAGATATTCGCGCTGATAATTTACACCATCAATCGTAAAAGTGGTTTTAGCTATCGCAGTACTCACATCAAGTGAGCGCTTATAGTTGCTAACCAACGATTTACTTTGCCTGAAGTATAAATTTAAATCGCCAAAAGGCTGATAACTTGCCTGATATTGTGGTATAGCAGGCGGATTTTCGTCCTGTATTTTATATTTCCATTCCTTTTCCAGCGAAACGCCTTGCGAAATGTCAGCGCCAACGGGATAAATTCCAATCTTTTTGCTGGTATCTTTATAACCTACCAATCCACCCTTATCTGCATAATTGAGTACCTGGATGGCGATTATATTTTTGCCTTTTTTGACCAGCTTTGCTGGGATGGTATATTTTCTGGGCTCGGTGTTATCGGTGTTGCCCACCAACTCACCGTTGATATAAGTGAAATCCTGATCACGAACACGGTTGAGGTCGAGTATGAGGTCATTTCCTATCCAATTCTCCGGAACATCAAAACTTGTTCTAAACCAAACTGCTCCGTCTAAATTGGCTAAACCCACAGTCTCCCAGCCATCAAAAGCAGGCACTTTAATGGTTTTCCAAAGCTTATCATCAAAACTTGTTAATGCAGGGTTGCCCTCAATGCCCTTCCCCGCTTTCATCTGACTTACCCAGGCATTCCTATCGCCTGATTCGCTCTGCAGGCCCATAAATTCTGCCTGAGCAAGGGCTTCTGCCTCTTTTTGCTTCCCTTTAAAAAGCAGTTCTCTAATGTCGTTTAAATATTTGTAGGCTCCCTTGCGGTTGTAATCTCTAGGTTTTCCGGTCCACAGGGTTTCCTCGTTAAACTGGATGTGGTCTTCGGCTGTTCCGGCAAAAAGCATAGCGCCTAAGCGGCCATTACCAATTGGTAAGGCATCGGTCCATTTTTCTGCAGGTTTGTTGTACCATAAAGTATGGTTATTTTCCTGCGCCCAGCCATTCGATTGAACGGTTACCGCTAAAATTAAAGTGCCCAGTAAAAATTTAAATTTCATGTTATTGTCCTTTGTCGCCAGATATAATTTCGATGGTAGCCGTTACTTCCTTTTCTTTTTTAACCGGCGTTTTTATCCTTCTGAAATTATTGTTCCCTAAAAATATGTTTTTGGTTTCAGCGCCACTCAACTTTAGGTAATTATTTATTTCGGCCGAAGGAAAGGCATTGTATAAAAACAAATCAGAAACATTGGTAAGATCAACTACAGCGGCATTTGCAGGTATTTTATTGCTTTTTAAGCCATCAATAATGAGGTTATTTACTTTTAAGGCTTTTACGGCGGCACCAATTTGTGTATTTACGGATACATTATGCAGTTCAATATCAGTGGCGTTGCTGATCGAAAAACCGCTTTTGGCTTCGAGGTTAATGTCGTTAAATGTGATGTTGCTGATGGGCATTTCCTCCAAACCGTTTAAATAGGCGGCCTGATTTACCTGCCCCGTAATATTGGCGAAATGGATGTTCCTGAATGTAGGTGTACGCTCTGAAACTGGTTCGGGATTGGTTTTGGCGTATTGCATATCCAGTACAATGGCCTGCTCCCTGATGTTTTTCATGATGATGTTGCTTACCCTGATCTCCTCAACCACACCTCCTCTGCCACGGGCAGTTTTAATGCGGATGCCCCGGTCGGTTCCGTCAAATACACAATTGGAGATGGTAATTTTGCGCACATCGCCCGACATCTCACTGCCGATTACTACCCCACCATGGCCTGATAGCATGGTGCAATTGGTAATTACGTAATTCTCAGCAGGAACAGCCATCTTTCTGCCCGGAGCGTCTTTGCCCGATTTGATGGTGATACAATCGTCGCCTACGCTGATGTGGCAATCGGAAATGTGTACATTTTTACACGATTCGGGGTTGATGCCGTCGGTATTGGGCGAATGCGGATTGTTGATGGTGACTGCATGGACCTTAACGTTTTCGCAAAACTCTGGATTAACCGTCCAAAATGGCGAATTACGAATGGTTATGCCATCTATTAATACGTTTTTGCAAAACATGGGTTGTATAAATGGCGGACGCAAAAAGCCACGTTTCATTTGTTTGGGATCGTCGGGTAGTATAATGTCTTTATTGAGGCTGGCAAAGGTGGTTTGCCATTTCGATATCGGCTGACCTTCTTTGTAACCTTCTACAAAATCCCACCATTTTTTGCCATGCCCGTCTATAATACCGCGACCAATTATAGAGATATTTTCGGCTTTATAGGCGTAAAACAATGGCGAGAAACTGGTTACATCTACCCCTTCATAGCGGCTCTTCACCATCGGAAGGTAATCGTCGAAGTTATCGCTAAAATGAAGCTCAGCTCCGGCATCAATCAAAATAGTGATGTTGCTTTTTAAATGGATTGCACCAGTTAAATACTTACCCGCAGGGAAATAGACGGTACCACCACCTGCTTTTGATGCTGCTTCGATGGCATTTTTAATGGCTGTAGTGGCGAGCTTGCTGCTGTCGTTTTTAGCGCCATACTTGATTACATTATAGTAGCTCTGGGCGCTAAGGCTTAAAGAAGCTGTTATAGCAATTACAAAAGTTAAAGTCCTGATTAAATATTTCATCTGCTTTATTAATAAATTTCGTCATGCTGATCCGATAGCTATCGGATTTATTTCAGCATCTCTATATCGTCCTCGTTTGTAACGAGGATTGGTATGATCCTATCTCTGTCCGTAGAGTTCCGAAGGACTCTACGGATTGTGGCATGGAAAAGAGTCTCTGACTCGCTTTTACCTCTTGAGTTTCAAACTCAATCCTATTCGCCAATCCGTAGTGATGCAGTGCTTAACACTACGGACAGAACTTGCACTATATCGTCCTCGTTTGTAACGAGGATGTATGTGATCAGCGATTTTATCGCTTAATTTTCGCATGGAAAAGAGTCTCTGACTCGTTTTTAGCTATTGAGTTATAAACTCAACTTTATTCATCAATCCGTAGTGACGAGATGCTTGACATTACGGACAGGGGTTTTCGCTTCATTCCCTTAATTCAGCTGCACTTTTACTGGCTTTAAATCTTTGCCTTTAAAAATCACTTTACCATCTGCAAATACCAGAAATCCTTTGCCTTTATTGTATTTAGTTCCGGTTTTATCCCACAATACCGTTAAAGTTTTGTTGTGGTACGAAACGTTATCAAGCATAAACCAATCCCATTGGTTTTTAGGGATTAGCGGATATATTTCCAAAGTATTGTCTGTTCGTGGTTTAATGCCAACCAGGTCGTTGATAATTAAATCGCAAAAAGTAGAATGGTTATAGAAACTACTTCTCGGATTATCGCCTTTTAACCATTCGCCATTCTTTTCATCCTGATATTCACCAATATAAGGCTTGCCGTTTTTAGTATGCGATGCAGCGAATTTATGTAACGCTGCATAAAATACGCTGGCATTCATTTTACCATGCTGCTTGTAATTGGTAAGCAGGTTCGCCAATCCTTTTAGAGTTTGAGAACTGGCAAATGGCCAAAGCGCGCCGTCCCATTCGCAGCTGTGACCCGAGCCACGTGTTCTGAAAGTTGGGTTTCTCCGTTCAGCTGTAGTTAAACCCCAGGGCGCATTAAAACCTGCGGTATCCAATAGCTGATCCCAGGCCTTTGCATAGGTAGCTTTATCATCGGGCAAATTAAAATCCCATGGAATAAAGCCAATGGCTTCGCGAACTTCGGCATAACCTCCCTTTGCTTTTCTGGTTTCGAAAAAGGTCGAGGCTGGATTCCAAAGGCTATCCTGAACCAGTTTCTTAACCGAATCTGCCTTGAGATTGTATTTGCTAACTAAGGTGTTGTTACCAAGCATTTTACCAATCTTACTTAAAGCAATGGCATTTCCATACATGTAGCTGTTAATGGTTGGTCGCTGGTTCTGGTCTTTCCGAGATCCGCTGATTGATTCTTCCATCCCATCTTTCACATCATTTTGCCAGAACAATCCGTTTTTAAGTTTGCGTTCAGCTTCCCATTTGGCATAATCTTTATCCAACGCAGGCAGAATTTCCTTTAAAAATTCCTGATCAGGCTTTACCAGATTGTTTTGATATACCGCATCGTCTATCCAGCTGCTAAACTGGTGAAAACGCTGCTTCGTTTGACCTACATCGGCATGGTACAACCAAAATTTCACATAATCCTGCAGGTAACTGCTGTCTTTTAACCACCTGCCCTCGTAAAGGTGATGGCCTAAGGCACAGCTAATAGAATTGTATTTGCCTGCATGTTTAACCGGCTCAATAAATTCGGTAAAAATGAAACCCTCGGGTGTTTTTACCAGATGCTTGCGGTAGGTCCACCAACGGTAATAATAATTTTGTTCCAGCACTTCATCCGGGCATTCGAATAAAGGGATTTGCTCTGCCAGCCAGGTAAGTGCTTCGGCATTAGGAACATAGTTTTTTACCGCTTCCGTATCAATTGAATTGAAATAGGTAACGTATTTCTTCAGCTTTTCTGTTCCTAAAATAGTTTTTTGCTGTGCAAAACCGGTAATAGTGCATAACGAGAGTGTCGCAGCAGCTATCAAATTTCTTGTATTTATCATTATTCAAATAACCAATCTATGTCTTTTCCCCTGCCATCTAAACCAGCGTTAAAAATCCGCAGTTCCTGTTTATCATCAATAAAACCTAAAACCAAACAAGCCCCTTTGCCTAAAGTTAAGCTATGTGTTCCGGCTGCAAAAGCATAAGCGTGCACATTTACCGGAGGGAAACCATAAGGCACCAGGGCATTCGATATTTTAATTTCCGACTGACCATAATTATTGGCGCTTGCATCGGTTTCCAGCTGTGGTGGCGCAAGGAACTGAGAATTCTTCTGGTTGAAAAATCCTACCAGTAATTTTACCGGCACAGCTGTACTGAACTTAATTTCAGTTCCGTTTTTGATTTGATCTGCTTTAGCCAGTTTAATGCCTTTTAAACCCAGCAATTCATCGGCAAGCTCTTTAATTTTAACGGTTGTGTCAGTAAAAACAACAGCACCTTTGGCTAAAATATAGCTTTCAGGGTGGTTTAAAATCTTTACATCAGCAGGTTTATAGGTTACCGTTTTAGCTGTTGCTCCTTGTTTAACCGATTTTAGCGAATCGATACTATGTTTAAAATGGTTGAGCTCTTTGGTAAAAACCGGTAACATTTCGCGCCAGTGTATAAATGTTTTATCAACCCCGCGCATCGGGATTTTGCGTTGTTTGGTTTGCATGCTATTGGCATACAGGTAGCTTTTCTCGGTGCGTTTAACCAGTTCGGCATAATGTGTTACGCTTTTTTCGAGAAACGGAAGTGCCTGATCAAGGTCTGTAACACTGTTAGAATATTTATAACGTAAAATCCAGAGTGCCGCTTTTACCTTTTCGGCGTAAAAGTTCGCCATGGCATCGTAACAATACATGTCGTTTTTAAGGCGGTTAAATTCTGCGGTATCTTTGCTTACCGTTGGTGCTGCATTTTGTATGGCGGTTAATGCTTTCTGACCATGCGCGACCACTTCTTTAGCTATTTGTACAGGTGTTTCGCCAATGTGACCTTGCTTTCTCCATTCTTTTTCGGCGTAATCGATAATCATTTCGCCTTCAGGAGCTTCCGATTCGTACATTAAGGTAAATACACCATAACGGAAAGGGTTAATTAATTGGGTCATCAACATGCCCAGTGTTAAGGTTTGGCGGTTTCCATCGGTGATGCCATATCTGCGCAAGAGTTTGGGCGATATTTCTCCCGATTCTTCATAAGCATTTAATATTGCTTTGCCGCCAGTTAATGTGGTGCCATATTTATTGGCGAGTGCCTTACCCCAGTAATTAACTTCCTGGTTGCGGTCTCTTTGCGAATTCCATGCGTACCTGGCCCATTCTTTATACCAGATCCAGTCGCGGTCTACCTCCAGCAAGCGTCCTTTTACTTCGTCGGCAGTGTAAGGCCAGTCCCAATAGCTGGCTTGCGGGTACAAGTGTAAACCTTTAGCGCCATAAATTTTGTTCATGGCCTGCACCGATTTCTGAATAAAATCAGCCGAACCATATCTGAAAGGCTCTAAATTGGCCAGAATGTGTACGTTAGAGATGTTTACTGTACCGATTGAGGCCAGTTTACGGTTCAGCTCTGCCCAGGCACCGCGTGGTGTGTAGGTGGTTAAAGCTTCGCCGTTGAATTTATTTTCGGTGTACAGGTTTTTATATAGCGGTAAGGCAGCTTTCATTACGCTTGGGGCATCGGTATCGTGTGCGCGTAATACAATAGGTGGCTCTTCTTTTATGCCGGCAGCTTTTAATCCGTCTTTTACACCCGGGATAATGGTTTTGGTAAACCAATCGATATCATCCTGCCCCACGCCTTCCATAGCTTCGCCCAATGCAACCATTAAGCCTACATTTGGATATTTTTCTACAAATGCTGCGATCGATTTTTGGGTATAATCGGCAATTAAGGGAATAATCGGACGGTTACGGTCCTGAGTTTTTAAACCATGTTTATCAGCAAATGGCTTTGGGATAATGATATTGTAAAACATCTGAATTACCCAAATACCCCGCTTATCGGCTTCGTGGGTTAAAAACCTGAAGATTTCCTCGTTCTTTTTAAGTGTGGCATCGTCTACTTCTACTGCGTAAGGATAGGCTTTCAGTCTCAATAAAGAAGAAAATGGATGGCCGTTCCAGAGATAAAGCGAATTGTAACGGTTTTCTACCATCATGTCCAGATATTTAATCCACAAGGCTTTGTCGTAAAGCCAGGGGAAAGTTTCTGGTGTGTAGGGATATTCGTAAACATCGTGACCAGGAAGATAATCGGGCTTTTGCAAGCCAATACAAGTTCCGCGGAGTACCATTTCTGGCTGATCGGAAATGGCTAGTGCAGTTGGTAATTTACCGGTTTCGTTAATTTTATCGGCCAGTTCAATGCAACCATATAAGGTGCCCGATGCATCATGACCTGCTATATATAAGGTGCCACTTTTATCTGTATAAATGGTATAAGCTTCTTTTTTGGCATTGGCTATTTTGCTTTTTAAGGCAGCCGGAAGTTTGCTGGCCAAAACCGCATCAGTAAATATGCCGATGATGATACCTGGCCTGCTTGTAGCCTTTTGGCCTTGCGCTGTTATGCTTGCCTGATAACCAATTTTATTTAAAGCTTTTAAAACCTGCTCGGCGCCAAACTTTACCCTTACATGCGCAGTTGCTGGTATTAATATATTTTTTTCGGTGCGACTTGCGGCACTTGAAAAAGAGATCGATAAAAAATAACAGGAAATAAAAATCAGAAAATTTCTCATGCAATTGGCTCTAATAACAAACCCTTAAACATTAGGATTTTGTGTAATATTTGGTTGTAATATTATTTAAATATAAAAATAATATTCAAATATAAGTAAATTAGCCTTTGGCTTTTGTAAAATTTATGCAAGGTAAAGCCCTTTTAAAGGTTTATGGCAGGTATGACAATATCTGTTAATATTTAGACAAGAAGATAAAATTTTTAATCAACAATATTTATTTTATTTGTAGTCGTATTCTAATCAATTATAACATTAAGTCCGTTTTTTAGGCGCTGGTAAGCTCAATTTATAATTTAAGAATGCCAAATCAAAATACGTATATTACATTATCAATCAATTTAAACAACAAACATGTTTTCACTCAAAAATAAAAGAGCAGTAGTTACAGGCGGCGGAAGTGGAATTGGCAGGGCTATTGCAACTATTCTGGCCAAACAGGATGCCGAAGTACATATCATCGAACTGGGTACAGCACAGGCACAAGATACACTTGATGAAATTAAGGCTGCCGGCAAACAAGCTTTTAGTTATGCCTGCGATGTTTCAGACCATCAGGCGGTTAAAACTGTTTTTGAACAGATTGGAAGCATAAATATTTTGGTAAATAATGCTGGTATTGCACATATTGGTAAAGCCGATACCACCGAAGAAAGCGAGTTTGACCGCGTAATGCGCGTAAATGTTAAAGGTGTTTACAATTGTTTGTATGCCGCTATTCCGCAAATCCGCTTGGCTGGCGGTGGCGTAATCATCAATATGGCTTCTATTGCAGCACTAATTGGTTTACCAGATCGTTTTGCTTACAGTACAGCAAAAGGTGCAGTAAAAGCCATGACCATGAGCGTGGCAAAAGATTATATCGGCGAAAACATCAGGTGTAATTCAATTTCTCCGGCAAGGGTACATACGCCCTTTGTTGATGGCTTTTTACAGAAAAACTATCCGGATAACATCCCCGAAATGTTCGAGAAATTATCTAAAACACAACCTATCGGCCGCATGGCTAAACCTGAAGAAATTGGCGCGCTTGCCTTATATTTGTGTAGCGACGAAGCTTCGTTTATTACCGGCTGCGATTACCCGATTGACGGTGGATTTACTACCCTGAACAATTAATACCCTATTTTAAATACAATAAAGAACCTTTTAACATGAAATTAATACGATTTGGCGAAGCAGGAGCAGAAAAACCTGGAGTAATTATCAACGGTAACTATTTCGATGTATCTGCATTGGTTAGTGATTATAACGAAGAGTTTTTTGGTGGCGATGGCCTTGAAAAATTAAAATCAGCTATTGCATCGGCTGATTTACCACAGGTAGATAAAGGTGTGCGCTTAGGTCCTGCTTTGGCACGTCCCTCTAAAATTATCTGTGTTGGTTTAAATTACAAAGACCACGCGGCAGAAACTAATGCCCCTATTCCAGCCGAACCAATTTTATTCTTCAAAGCTACTAGCGCTATTGTAGGCCCGAATGATGATTTGGTGATCCCTAAAAACAGTAAAAAAACAGATTGGGAAGTAGAATTAGCCATTGTTATTGGTAAAAAAGCCAGTTACGTATCAGAAGAAAATGCCTTAGATCATATTGCTGGTTATGTATTGCACAACGATTACAGCGAGCGCGAATTCCAGCTGGAACGTAACGGACAGTGGGTAAAAGGAAAAAGCGCCGATACCTTTGCACCAATCGGGCCATTTATTGCTACACAGGATGAAATTGCTGATGTACACAACTTACGTTTGTGGTTAACCGTTAACGGCAAAACTTTACAGGATGGAAATACCTCGAACCTGATTTTCAATGTGCCGTTTATGATTGCTTATATCAGTCAGTTCATGACCCTTTTACCTGGCGATGTAATTACTACAGGTACACCTGCTGGTGTAGGTTTAGGACAAAAACCTGAGCCATGGTACTTAAAAGCAGGCGATGTAGTGGAATTGGGTATTGATGGCCTGGGTACAAGTAAACAGACTGTTAAAGCTTACAGCGAAAACTAATATGAAGAGATATTGCCTGGCGCTCGATCTGGTTGATGATGAGCAGCTTATTGCAGAATATAAGCAATATCACCAATCGGTTTGGCCTGAAATTAAAGAAAGCATTATTGCTTCAGGGATCGAAAACCTCGAGATATATTTAACTGGTAACCGGTTATTTATGATTATGGAGGTAAACGAAAGCTTTTCTTTTGAAGAAAAAGGAAAGGCCGATTTAGCCAATCCCAAAGTGCAGGAATGGGAAACTTTAATGTGGAAATTCCAGCAGGCTTTGCCAGGTGCCAAACCAGGCGAAAAATGGATCTTAATGGATCAGATATTTAAACTTTAGTGCTTTTGCAATATGATTGATACCCACGTACACTTTTGGAATTTCGACCCGGTTAGAGATAACTGGATTAATGAGGATATGCAAACCATCCGTAAAGATTTTTCTCCTAAAAACCTCTTAAGGGTGTATAGCGATTTGAATATTACCGGATGTGTTGCAGTGCAGGCCAGTCAATCGGAAGAAGAAAACGATTTTCTCTTAACCCTGGCCGGACAGAACGAAATTATAAAAGGCATTGTAGGCTGGGTTGATTTGTTAAACCCTGATCTTGACGAGCGCTTAAGTTACTGGAACAATCATAAAACCATTAAGGGCTGGAGGCACATCCTGCAGGCTGAGAATCGAGATTTTATCCTCAATCCAGCTTTTATTGCTGGAGTTAAACAGTTGAAAAAATACAATTATACATACGATTTGTTGTGTTATCACGACCAGTTGGAAGCCATTATACAAATGGTTGATCAAATTCCCGATCAGCCATTTGTATTGGATCATTGTGGCAAGCCAGATGTTAAAAGTCAGGATTTGAAATTGTGGGCTGAAAACATTAAAACTTTAGCTGCAAACCCCAATGTGCAATGTAAAGTATCGGGTTTGTTAACTGAAGCAGACTGGAAAAACTGGACAGAGCAAGAACTGTTTAACGCCTTTGATGTAATATTTGAACATTTTGGCCCTGAACGCGTAATGTATGGCAGCGACTGGCCGGTAATGTTACTCAGCAGGCCTTACGAGGATTGGTTTAATTTAGTAAATAAATATACCGAACGTTTCACTGTTGCAGAAAGAAGATTGATCTTTTCTGATAACGCGAAGGTTTTTTATAGTCTTTAAAGACTGTTTTTAAGCCCCCTGTGTCTATTACCTGGCGCTTAAATTCTCCAGAAACCAAACATGGCCGATAGTGCAGGATGGAGATTACAATATATAGTGTTAGTTTTCGGTTTTTAACACCCCTGCGGCCAAGACAATAAATTTAATAATGAGCAAAAAAATTACCTTTCCTTATCACTCTCAATATCCTTCGGTAGCTGACCTTAGAAGTAAAGCAAAAAGAAGAATACCAAAATTTGCATTCGATTATCTGGAAGGCGGCTGTAACGAAGGGCTAAATCTGGTCCGTAATGAAACTGATTTCGATAATATATATTTAAAACCTAACTATTTACGTGTTGGTGGAGATATTGATATGTCGGTTGAGCTTTTTGGCCGCAAATACAGTGCTCCTTTCGGTATTTCTCCTATCGGTTTGCAAGGCTTAATGTGGCCCAATGCGCCCGAAATTCTAGCTAAGGCGGCAGCTAAACACGATATCCCCTATACATTGAGTACGGTATCGACCAGTAGTATCGAACGGATTGCTGAAGTTTCGGAAGGAAAAGCCTGGTTTCAGCTTTACCACCCTACTGAAAATAAACTTAGGGATGATATTTTATCACGCTTAAAAGCAGTTGAATGTCCGGTTTTGGTTGTGCTGGTAGATGTACCTGCCTTCGGATTAAGGTATAAAGAAATTAAAAGTGGCCTTTCAATACCACCTAAAATGTCGGTAAATAACATCTTACAGGCATTTGCAAGACCATTATGGGGTATAAAAACACTACAGCATGGTATCCCCTCTTTTGCCACCTTAAAACCTTATATGGAAAAAGGGATGGACATGTCGCAGCTCGGACAGTTTATGAACAGAACGTTTACAGGCAAGGTGGATATAGAAAAGGTTTCGGCCATCCGCGAAATTTGGAAAGGACCTTTGGTATTAAAGGGTATAGCTACCGATGAAGATATGCAGGCAGCTATACAGATTGGTGTTGATGGAGTTATTGTTTCGAATCATGGTGGCCGTCAAATTGATGCGGGCGAATCATCGATTAACTCTTTAATTAAACTCGCCGGCAATGAAGCCTATAAATCAAAACTCAAGATTATGCTGGATGGAGGAATCCGTTCAGGGGTTGATTTGGCCAGGGCACATGCAGTAGGTTCTGAATTCAACTTTATGGGCCGCCCGTTTATGTATGGCGTTGGAGCATTGGGTAATGAAGGTGGAGACCATACCATCAATATGTTTAAAACCCATTTATATCAGATTATGCAACAGCTCACGATCGAAAAAATTTCGCAATTCCCCGAAAGGTTATTGTAATTTAAGCGAGATATCTCTTTGCACGATCGTCATTGCCAGCTTGACTGGCAATCTTTTCTTACTAGTTGGTGTCGCATCAGCCAGTTCATAGCGTTTTTGCATGATCAGTGCTAGTTCATCCCCCTGCCCCCTTCAAAAGGGGGGCGAGATAGGCTACTTGATTAGCTCTAAGAATCATGCTATTCCGTCATTATCCGTGCTTCCGTGGCAAAAAGCCTTACGCATAAAAAGACCTCACAGATTTCTAAAACCTGTGAGGTCTATCCAGTGTTTCGGTCGGTGAGACACCAACCGATAGATGAAACAGTTAACCTATTTCGAGAACTTATAAGTTGTACTGGTCTTATACGTTTCGCCCGGTTTAAGTACCGTAGATGCAAAATTCGCGTGGTTTGGTGCATCAGGGAAGTGTTGCGTTTCTAAACAGAATGCCGAACGGTGAGGGTAAGATTTACCACCTTTACCATCTTTATCAGCGCCCGTTAAAAAATTACCACTGTAAAACTGTAATCCAGGCTCTGTTGTAATCACCGATAACACAATACCTGTTTTAGTGCTTTTAACAACCGCTACCGGTGCTTTACCATCGTGATGGGTTAATGCAAAGTTATGGTCGTAACCTTTACCAAATTTTAATTGCTCGTCGTTATCGCCAATTTGTTTGCCAATCAATTTACTTTTGTTAAAATCGAAAGCAGTACCTGCAACAGGTTGTAATTTACCGGTTGGAATCAGGGTAGAATCTACCGGCGTATAAGCGCTGGCATCAATCATTAATTCGTGATCTAAAATGGTGCTGTCGCCTTCGCCGTTTAGGTTAAAGTAAGCGTGGTTGGTTAAGTTTACAATAGTGGTTTTATCTGTAGTGGCTACATAGTCGATTTGCAGGGCATTATCGTCGGTTAGCGTATAAGTAACCTTAACGTCCAGTTTACCCGGATAACCAGCTTCCCCATCCTGAGAAACATAGCTCAGTTCCAGTTTGGTACTGTCTACTTGCTTCGCTTCCCACACTTTGCCAAAAAAACCATCGGTACCACCGTGCAAGGTGTTTACACCATCATTAAGCTGCAATTGATATTCCTTTCCATCTAAAGCAAATTTACCTTTGCCAATCCGGTTTCCGTATCTGCCAATCAGCGCACCAAAAAACGGTTCGCCTTTTTTACGGTAAGCCCCGATGCTATCGTAACCCAATACTACATCAGTTAATTTATTGTTTTTATCGGGTACCAGTAACGAAACCACCCTGCCTCCGTAATTGCTAATCGAAACCGAAGCCCCCTGCTTATTTTTTAATGTGTAAAGTTTAACGGCTTTGCCATCAATGGTAGTCTGGTATTTTAACGAATCGTTTTGGGCACCGGCTTCGGCTGCTTTATTCGATTTGGTATTGCACGAAGTAATAACCAGCGCTACACACAAGGTAGCCAGCGGCAAAGCCTTTAAGAATGTTTTTTTCATCTTTATTATTGGTTTTAGGGTGATGAAGCATTCGTGATTTGTACAGATTAAAACCCGCATGCTTTCATATAGATTTATTTTTGGTTAACGCTAAAGTAGTAAAAAAATAATTAACGTTAAGTTAACGATTATAATATTATTTCTCTTAATATTGATCATCATTCCCTACATCAAAAAAAATCACATAATTTAGCAAGAATATGCACGATTTGAATTTCAGACCTAAAGCTTTTCTTTTCGATTTAAACGGAACCATGATTAACGATATGGAATACCATACGTTGGCCTGGTACAGCATTATGACCGAAGATTTAGGTGCAGCACTGGATTACGAAAGTGTTAAAAGGGAAATGTACGGTAAAAACCACGAAGTACTGGAACGTGTTTTCGGCAAAGGTAAATTTAGCCCTACTGAGGTAGAACGCCTTTCAGTAGATAAAGAAAAGCGCTATCAGGCAGGTTATTTACCTCACCTGGCCTTAATTGATGGGCTGGCGAACTTTTTGGAGCGGGCAAAGGCTGCACATATTCCAATGGCTATTGGCTCGGCAGCCATTCCTTTTAATATCGATTTCGTGGTTGATGGTTTAAGCATCCGCCATTACCTGGATGCGATTGTAAGTGCCGATGATGTGCAAACAAGTAAACCCGATCCGGAAACTTTTTTAAAGGCTGCAGCGGCACTGGGTATTGCTCCGGCTGATTGCCTGGTTTTTGAAGATGCACCGAAAGGAGTAGAATCGGCCCTGAATGCAGGCATGCCTTGCGTGGTATTAACCACCACACATACCATTGAAGAATTTGATGGTTATCCGAATATTTTAGGGTATATTACTGATTACAATGACACTAAATTAAATATGCTTTTTTAAACATGGGAAAATATTTAAATCAAAAACCTGTACTGGTTGCCGTAGACTGCATTATTTTTGGTTACGATGGCGAAGAACTGAAACTTTTGGTTATAAAAAGGGCCATTGAGCCGGTTAAAGATCAATGGAGCTTAATGGGAGGCTTTATCGGCGAAAACGAAAACCTCGATGGTGCCGCGAAACGTATCCTGCTGGAACTTACCGGACTGCACGATGTATATTTAGAGCAGTTACATGCTTATGGTAGCCCCGATCGCGATCCGATTGAACGCACCGTATCAGTAGTGTATTTCGCCCTGATCGATATCAATAAATACAGCAAACAGATTAATGATCAATACCATGCCGAATGGTTTAAAATTAAAGATGTACCTGAACTGATTTTCGATCACAACATTATGGTAAAAGCGGCTATGGATAAAATCCGTTATCAGGCAGCCCTCCACCCCGTTTTGTTCGAACTTTTACCTAAACGTTTTACCATCCCGCAACTACAGGCTTTATACGAGCAGGTGTACGATGCACCGATTGATAACCGGAATTTTATACGCAAAATTACCGCCAGTGGTTTGCTCATTAAACAAACCGATAAAGATAAATCGAGTTCCAGACGTGGTGCTTTCTATTTTAAACTCGATAAAAACAAGCATAAAGCCCAGTTTCAATCGTTTTTGAACTTTATACCGAAGGCTTCAAAATCGTAATTTGGTAAAGCATGGCGATCTGTTTTTGTTCTGCTTATTTTTTTAAGAAAAAAGATGAAAAATATTTTCAGATCTTACAAATTTAAAATCAGCAGGTTACAAACAGATAACATTATTTTAACGCTAAAGACCAAAAACATTTTATAAAAACATTTGCAAAGAAAGGATAAATCTCTATATTTGCACCTCGTTAAACAAAGGGAAATGATTCCGTAGCTCAGCTGGTAGAGCATTACACTTTTAATGTAGTGGTCCTGGGTTCGAATCCCAGCGGGATCACAGAAAGCCTCACAGAAATGTGGGGCTTTTTTGTGTTTTGGAGCTTTTGACAGATATCGGGCAGATGCACTATTTCAAAGTGTTTCGATCAATAACAATAGAAATATAAGCTCAAGATTGCGATAGAATCGCTATTCTCAACCGTCCTCGTTACAACCGAGGACGGTTGGTGTAAGATTAAGCTGCTTAACTACCTTAATGGCTTAATGGTGGCTAATTTTATCCTTAAGCAATTAAGTACATTAAGAAATGTTGAATCGCAGTTCTCAGCAATTCTCGTTACAAGCGAGAACGGTATTTACCTTTAGGTTTGTGGTCACATTCATCAGCTAGTCCCGCCTCGTAAAGACGTTTTAGTATTTCCTCATCCTTACCTCCGTATCGAAGCCCTGAGATACATGAAACCTGCATTGCACTTATTGCCCTATTGAGTTCATTGGGAGTTTGTGGCTGTTTTTTAAAATAGCAATGTCCGTATTCGATTTTCGAATGTTCAATCAGATCTGGCGCTTCGGCTTCAGGTGCTCCACAAGTAATACATACCTGGTTCTCTACATAAAAATCTCCCTGAACGTTTTCCGGGTATCTGCCTGGTAGTTCCTTATCGAAAAATTTTCCAAATATTTTCATTATGCTATTATTGATTGTGGAGGAGTAACCACTTATTTAGCGTTTTACCAGCCAAATTTTCTTTCCTGCGCATTAAGTAATTTATCCACTTTCCTCCACTTAGGATCGAAGTCAATTTTATAAGTGAAAGATACGAATCTGTCTTCTGATTGCGCAGACATTGTTAAAAATTGCGCTACAGGTGCATCCTTTTCAGCATAAAATAACATATCTATTCCTTTATCTGCTGCGAGCCTGGAAACTAAATGGCAAATGCACATTTTCTTTAGCCCATCTAAAAAGAAATCCTCAATTGCTCCCATATCCAAATCAGGATTATCTTCAGCAATTTTATCAGTAAGGTCGATACTTATCCTAATGTGATAAGGACAAAATTCTTTGAACTCATATTTGCTAAAAGCTTTATCAACCCAGCCTGTCCCTGGCTTACCGTTTGGCATGGTCAACTTTAGCAACGTAAATGAATGTGGTGGATATACCTTCTCTGAATAGCTCACTTTCTCCCAATCAATGGATGAGGACTTCTTTGCCAATATTTTTTTAAAAAACTCCACGCTATTGGGAATAAAAATCTAGTTTGTAGAAGATAGAGACATCGGAAGTTTATTTGCAGGAGCTTTGCCGTAGTGGCCAGTGTACCATTCAATGAGTTTATCCGATTTAAACTGACTATTCCCATTCACTCCCCTAATAAACCGTTTAGCGGATTTGGTTCCATCTTCGCCTTTCATGGCCTGGCAAATAACATAATCTACTATAATTTTGTCATCTGGTTTTGGGCCTTTGTAAGCTAATATCGCACCATCTTTTCCAATAATGAATGGTGCAGGATCGCCAAGTTTCAAAATCTCTCTGAATTCAGCCGATGAAGCATTGTTAACTAACCTATTGGTATTTAATGTCGTATCAGAGCCTACATAAAGCGTAGCAAAAACTACATCCGGATATTTAGCAAAACGTTCCTTCAATAACAGGTATGATTTTTCTTGCTGCTCAGACAGTTTCTTATTTCCCCAAACATATAGATAAACCGTTTTTTGCGGGTACAAATTGCCAAATGTTTCACTCTTTCCATTCTGATTTACAATTTGGATATCAGAAATATGGGTACTGGTGTAATCATTGTAATCTTTAACCAAGAGTTTGGCAAAACCCTTAACCATCATGGTGCAAGAACTGGTAAAAACGCAAAGCGCGAGGATAAGCAGGTAAGTAGATTTTTTCATAGTTTAAAATTTCTTTGGTGCTGTAAGTATAATAGGTTATAATGTATTTAGGGTAGACGACAAGGATTGTTCGGAGGTTGCATCGCCATTTATATTTTTGTTATTAGTAATAAGGAACAAATCCATGAAGTTGCTTAACGATCTTAATGGTGATAGCAAGCGCTTATGATGCAGCCCGTCCGTGGCGCAAGCTAAGCGGGTTGCCTGTTAAAATTGTTCCGGTACTGCAGCGGACTAATATTCATTTTTGAACGAAACGTTTTATGAAAGTTAGAAACATCTTTAAAGCCGCTATCGTAACAGATTTGAGAAATTGATTTGTCGGTGTTTATTAACTCGCGCAGCGCATAATCGACCCTGTAATCATTAACAACCCCAATAAAAGTTTTACGGGTGATCCGTTTGAAATACTTGCAAAAAGCATGTGTAGACATGTTGGCAATATTTGCAGCAGCCTCCAGTGAAACCTCGTGTTGGAAATTGTCAACAATATAAGCGAGTACCTGGTGGATACGCTCCATACCAGAAAATGACAAGAATGCAAACTCATTTTGTTTTTGCAGCATAGAGTACCGGGTAGCTGTAGCAAGCAGTTGCAACAGATCAAGCAGTATGATGAGTTTTTTAAAACTGTTGTTTTCCTGTAAAAGCGCATTCATCATTTGCCGGGCAGCTGTGGTATCACCGGTAAATTGTAAGCCACTACTACTGTCCTTTAGTAGCTTTGTTATCTTGTTCATCTCCGGTATGTTGAAGAAATAATCACCCAGAAAGTCTTCACGGAACTGCACAACTATAGAAACCGATTCCTCGGCCGCATCTTCCGACGTTTTCCAGTAATGTGGGAGGTTGGCACCAAGCATAACCAGATCGCCTGCAAAATAATCCTGCATATGTGTGCCAACATATCGTTTGCCCGAACCCTTTACAATAAGGGTTAGCTCAAACTCAGGATGATAGTGATAAGGGGCAGAGAAATATTTTTCGATAAACTTGCTCGCCGCAAAGGAAATGTTTCCGGAGGTTTTAACTGCTTCAAATGCTGGCTTCATTTATTGATAATATTAACTCCTTAAGTTATCATATATAATTGAAATGACAAAATAATCCATAAATCAGCCAATATTTCCGTTTTTTGCAAGTTGCAGATGCTGTTAGTTTGTGTTAAAAAAACAGCTATATGAATAAACTCATTTTACCTTCGTTAAACGAACCAATCTCTTTAAACGAGGCACAGATCAATGCATTCAGGAAAAACGGGCACACGCTTACAAAGGGAATTTTGAACGCCGGAGAAGTTGCCGTTTACAGAGAGGCGATTAATGAAGCTGCCTATAAATACAATACAGAAACTAGGAAGCTCGAGGAACGTGATACTTATGGTAAGGCATTTTTACAGATCATGAACCTGTGGGAATCGGATCAAGCGGTTAAGAAATTTACACTGGCAAAACGTTTTGCAAAAATTGCAGCTGATCTTCTAGGGGTAGACAATGTTCGCCTTTATCACGATCAGGCCCTGTATAAAGAATCTGGAGGAGGATTTACCCCCTGGCACCAGGATCAATATTACTGGCCACTGAGTACTACCAATACAATAACCATGTGGATGCCCTTAGTTGATATCGGCGAAAACATGGGCATGCTTACTTTTGCATCAGGATCACATAAAGCAGGTTCGGTTAAAGATATTGCTATTTCAGATGAGTCGGAAGTGGAACTTAATGAACATATCAACAGAAAGGGATATTCTGTAACCAGAGCTGATACAATGAATGCCGGTGATGCCACATGGCACTACGGATGGACCTTGCATACTGCTCCTGGCAATGAATCTAACGTTACAAGAGAGGTAATGACGATCATTTATTTTGCCAATGGCGCTACAGTAACTGCGCCCATCAATGAGCATCAGGAAAACGACAGGAACCGCTGGTTACAGGGCTTACAACCAGGTACAAAGGCAGCAAGCGATCTTAATCCATTGCTGTTGTAGGTCGCAGGTCTTCCAGGTAAATTATGCGTTTTAACCATGAAGGAATGATGGTGGCTTATTTTTATCATTAAGTATATTAAGAAAGAGCTGTTTTATAGTCAGATATGATGCGCTAATTATCTGCTGAAATAAAGTGGCTTATTCATCATTAAGTAATTAAGCACATTAAGAAGGATTGTCTCTCATGGTCAGGATGTCATTAACACTTAAATATGATGTGTTAATGATTGATATAGATTAGATCACTCCTCCCTCAACCCTATCAAGTATTGCTGCCTGAAGTACATTTACATCAATATCTTTTAACGCTTTAAACTTAATGCAATAGCCCGTAACGCTTGCCTTACCAATTGTTGCACCATAGGTTTGGGCTAAGTATAGCTTATCTTCAATCCCCATAATGTACACTGAAATACCGGTGGTATTGGCGCTGAGACCGATCTGATAAAAATCCTTGCTGCTGCCATCAGCATAAGTGATGGTGTATTGTCCGTACCCGATGTTTGGATTGGAAACAATTTTACCTTCACTGTTTTTACCATCAAGGAACCAAAGTCGTGCAGTTGGCATGAGTGCTGTAATGATATCATGCAGCGTCTGCATATCGCTGCGTTTGGCTTCTGGTTGGTTGGTAATGTAAGCTTCTATTTGGGCGGATATGTTCATTTATATGCTGAATAATGCTGTTAAGCGTGATGCCAACACTCAAATATACTATATTTTAAGGTCGAATCGAAGCCTCTTCTGGCGCAAGTCTTAGTGCTGCCAGGATCTGGAAATGGCCTGACTTGTGCCTTTTAGAAAATTAATAAAATGACCATATTTTTTTGTATCTTAGGTTAAGAGAATAATTTCAGTTTAATCGATCTGATTAAAATTTTAAAGACCACTACCCCACCTTAATTCCACATTCACCCCACGTTTAGGCCACCTTTTAGCCAGGTTTAGTTGGTACCTGATTCGCCCCATGCTGGGGATTGCTTCTACTCTGCAATGAGAAATAACCAGTACTATTGGCTATAGCTGCTGGCTTTGGTTGGTAAGGCGTTGAATAACTGAGTTAAGAAAAACTAAATAACAGGTACAGTAATGTTAAACTTGGGCCGGCTTTGGGGTAATTAACTGTTAAAGGATGGTGAACTATTCCTGCTGGTTCTAAATCTGTGACTTTCGTGCATCTGCGGCAAAATAAAGCGAATTACCTACCCCTTTTCCCCTACAGCTACCAGCATTTCGCATGGCCCCTCAAAACCATTTGCTGTTTCAAACTCCCCAAGTGCTGTTTCAATTTCGTTCCATACAGCAACCTTCTCTGATTCTGATAAACCGCTCATCATTTGATGTAATGCTCCGAACGATTCTTTTTCGAACTGGAGACATTGTTTAGCCGATTCACAAATTAAAGGGGCATTAACCAGGGTTGATTTTACATTTTTAAAACCAGCAGTTGCAAAAGCATGTTCGATAACTCCTTTCTGGCTTAAACTAAAAGGACCGGGCTGGCCTGGTACTGGAGGTGGCAGTTTCGCATGTTTGCGGATGATAGCTACCGGAGTTGAGAAAAAAGTATTCTTTTCGGGTACAGAGTAAACAATCGCGGCTATTTTTCCGCCGGGTTTAAGTACCCGTAACATTTCTGTCAGGGCCTTTTGTTGATCAGGAAAATAAATCAGTCCAACCCGCGAAATCACAACATCAAATGTTTCGTCCTCAAGCGTGAGGTTTTCGCCATCCATTACAGCTGTTTCAATGTTGTGCATTCCGGCTTGTGCAGCCATCTGTTTGGCATATTCGAGAATATTGGCTGAAATATCGGTAGCCAGCACGCGACCGCCTGGACCAACCATTTTGGCGGCAGTTATGGATTGCTCTCCGGCTCCGGCAGCTATATCAAGCAGGCTTTGTCCGGTAGTTACGCTGGCCATATCGAGCATTTTTTGAGTAGTTTTGCCCAGCCACTGGTGCAACAAAGGACTCCATCGGTACCAGGCTTCCGCTGCTTGCTGCCATTGCTGATGGGTAGTTTGTTTGTATTTCAGCGGATCGAATTGTGGAGGTGTTGAATCCATAGCCTTAAATATTGGTGCCATTTAAATTTAAGCATAGAGATTGGTTTAAATTGTAAAATGGGTTTACAATTTAATCTACTACTCCGGCCGTCACCCTGATCCGATCTTATTCCTGGGAAATGAATAATGAAGGTGTGCGGCCATAGGCGGAAAAAGGCCTGTAATATGGAACAATAACGAAAGCATTAAGATTAGCTTCGCTGAGCACTTCGCAATAACGATAAGCGAATGAAATAACGTAGCTCCTTCTAAAATGCTCAGGACGACAATTTTTAAGCGCAGCACTTCTGCACCCTGATATCCGGCATAGGAGATTTTCGCCGGAAAAAGCACGAAAAACTTTGCACGATCTTACATGTTCATACTGAACAAGGCAGGATCAAGCGCGTGATTTAGGATGAGTGCAAGCAAGCGCATAGAGACTGCCGTTATTAAGGTTTTCGTAGGTTTTTACAAGAATTGCGTAGCAATCTTTTATACCGATAAAAACAACATTATCACATAAAAAACAGATCCAAGCCTTGATTTTTGGTTACCTTTTTATCAAGAAAAAGGTAAGAGCCCCCGCGGCGGCAAGCGGAAGAAAGGTTGTGGATTTGGAATAATAGCGAAAGCATTAAGATTTCCGCATGCGCAGGGATGACGGATCTAGGCAATAGAGATAAGCGAATGAAGGTCCTTCGATTCCGCTAAGGATTGAAAATCTTATAAACAAAAAAGCAGGCAGCTCCTTTTACGGAGTGCCTGCGTTATAAAACGATGCTTTTCACATCAAAATGTAGGGTGCTATTTATCTTTAATCTCTGCCAATAAAGCAGCAAGCGCCTTTACTTTATCTGGATAAGTTGCAGCCAGATTATTTTTCTCTTCCTTATCTTTATTCAAATCATAAAGTTGTGGCGCATCCAGATTTCCGGTTTCAATACCTACAGCCTTAGCAAAAGCAGGTCCTTTTTGAGGTGTAATGTATTTCCAGTTGTCTTTAATGATGGAAAGCGCTCCACCCTGCTCAATATAAACTGAACGACCGGTTTTATTTTTCCCTAAAAAAGCAGCCAATTGGTTTTCGCTGTCCGTTGCTGTTCCGGCGGGTATTTTGGCCTGCAATAAGGCCGCAAAAGATTGAATAAAATCGATTTGCGAAACCAGCGCATCAGACACTGCAGGTTTAATACCTGCCGGCCAGTTGATGATAAATGGAACGCGCGTACCTCCTTCTAAGGCGCTGTATTTACCACCCCTAAGCGTTCCTGCCGGAGTATGTCCGTTGCGGCGTGTAACGGCCTCATCCTGGTAACCATCATCAAGCACCGGACCATTATCACTGGTAAATACAATCATGGTATTTTGGGCAATACCCTGCTGCTCCAGTTCCTTCATAATTTCTCCTACTGTCCAGTCTAGTTGCAAAATGGCATCACCTCTGGCTCCTAAGCCACTTTTATCCTTAAACATGGTAGCGGGCATACGCGGTACATGCGGTTCAGTTAAAGCGAAATATAGGAAAAAAGGCGACTGCTTTTTCGACGCAATAAATTGTTTTGCCTGCGTAAGGAAGGTAAAAGAAAGCTCTTCATCTACCCAACGGGCCATTTTTCCACCCGTCATAAAACCAATGCGGCCAATGCCGTTTACAATGGTATTATCGTGCCCTTGCCCTGGTGTACTCTTCATCTTTAACAGCTCAGGATTTTCTTTTCCTGTAGGCTCATTTCCGATTTTCTGCTTGTAATCTACAGCAATGGGATCATTCTTATCCAATGCCACAACCTGATGATCCTGAAGAAAAACAGTAGGAACCCGATCGGCAGTAGCCGGGAAAATAAACGAATAACCAAAACCAACTTCGTTAGGTCCGGGTTTAATTTCTCCGTTCCAGTTCTTTTCTACCTGCTCGCCTAAGCCTAGGTGCCATTTACCCACAATTGCAGTTTGATAACCAGCTTCTTTAAAAACTTTTGGTAAGGTCTTCCTGTCCGTTGGAATAATCAATGCAGCATCGCCGGGAAGAATACCTGTTCCTTTTTTTCGCCATGGATATTCGCCAGTCATTAAGGCGTAACGCGCAGGTGTACAGGTAGCTGAAGTAGAGTGTCCGTTGGTAAAACGGATACCTTTGGCAGCAAGTTTATCCAGATTTGGGGTGTGCAATTTAGTTGCACCGTAGCAGCTCAGGTCGCCATAGCCCAAATCATCGGCACAGATTAAAATTACATTTGGTTTTTTCTGGGCAAAGCTCTGCAGACCAAAAAAAGACATTAAAATCAGTAATGGAATTTTCATTTATTTAAGTTTAATAGGAACTATGTTTTCATCAGCTGTAAAACAGCGCAAAATGGCACTGTAAACAGGCCAATATTAAGCATTACTTTAGAAATAAATTACAGTTAATTTTTGGTTACCATTGCGCAAACGTTTGATCATCTGAAATTTAACTTAGCATTATCAATCAACTTTTTAGCCTATCGTCTTTCTATAGATACCATTATGGGCTAAACTGTCAGGTCGTTATATGTACGATTTTACCTTTGCAGAAAACTTAAGGAATCTGTTTTTAAAGATGGGCCGGAATGGCTCGTCTTTATCGTTAAATGCTTAAGACTATGCAGGGTAAATCAGCATTGTTAAACCCAAATACGCTTGCTACTCTCTTTAATATATAGACTTGCAGCTAACAGTAGGGCCATTTTACGATTACAATCAAACGGTTGCGCAATCTTTTTTCTTTTATCTGGCTGTAAATCTTTATACATTCGGTTGACGTTGTAGAAAGACTTATCACTTATCATCGATTGACTTTCAATGATTTATATGAAGTAAAAAACTACGTTATAACCAAATTTAAATAACCGTGCATTAATACCCCGATTTGTGCTGTCTGAAGGTTATTTAACCCCAACAACTAAACCAATTAAGCCTGTAGCTAATATATAGTTCCGGGATATTTATAACCTAACCTACAAAAAACCTAAACATGAAAAGTAAACTTTTACTCTTTACTGCCCTGGCCATAACGTGCCTCGCTGCCTGTAAAAAAGCAGCTGTATTGCCCGAAGAAGTAGCAACAAATCCACCTCCTAAAAGCGGAGCAGTGGTCGAATCGGCTACACAAACCAATATTTTTAATGTTACCGAAAAGATCAGTGCTTCAATTGAAAAAGACCGCTTAAAAAACGGTTACCAGTTAACAGATTTTACAGCAACCGGTTTGTACATGGCCCCGAATGCAACCCTTGATATTACTGTAGAACAAACAGCGGGCACCCGTTTACCTAAATTATTGATTGGTACCTACTCCAGATATGGCACCTGGAATACCCAGCCAACCGTTGTACAGTTAACCGCCGGAACCAACACCATTACCAATGCAGCGGGTGGTTTGTTGTGGATCAGGTATACCAATGCCACTACCGGATCAACCGCTAAACTAACTTTTAACAGTGGCTACCAGTATGCACCTTACTTTAAACTGGGGGTAAGTACAAATTCCGACTGGATTAATCAATTGCAAACCTACACCACACCTGATGTAGTATTGGAAGGTAGCAATTGCTTTATTGTTGTTTCGCGTGCAAAAGCAATACAGTACCAAACAGAAGATCAGGCGGCGATATTGAATAAAATTACCCAGGTAATTGCTCTCGAAGATGATTTGAATGGTTTAGATAATTCATTGCCGGCACATGCAAAAAATGTACATACCTATTTGCTTACCCAGCACGAAGATCCGGCTTATTATTTCTTCGCTTACGATTACCGTACGGCTTACACCACTTCTGATGTAAATGCCATTTTAACCTTAAGTAGCGTAGGTACCAACGGCTGGGGCATGTGGCATGAGTTAGGCCACCAGCACCAGATGATGTGGCGTTGGGGTACTTTGGGCGAAGTTACCGTTAACCTTTACAGTTTATATGTACAGCGTACCCTTACCCCTTCTATTAACAGGCTCGTAAATGATGGTACCTGGCCAAAAGTTTTCACCTATTTAGGCAAAGCCGATGGCACCAAAGATTACAACGGATCAACAAGTTATGCCAATCCTTTAACCGACGTTTGGATCAGGTTAGCCATGTTCCAGCAATTAACCCTTGCTTATGGCGATAATTTCTACAGAACACTGGCCAAAAACATGCGTGTAGAGAATCCGACATTGGCCAACGATGATGCAAAACTTCGTTACTTCATGCTTAAAGCCTGCAACATATCGGGTAAAGACCTGAGCTATTTCTTCCAGAAATGGGGTTTGAATTTATCAACTGCGGCAGCTACCACGCAAATTTATGCAGATATGGCCGCATTAGGCCTACCTGCACCAACTACCGATCCTTCTACCCTGCAGGATAATGTTGCACCACTAACCGAGTTGAGCAAAACAGGCTGGACCATCAATTCTTTCAGTTCAGAAGAAACCAGTGGCGAAGGTGCTACTAACGGCCGGGCTGCTACTTTAATTGATGGCAGTTACAGCACTTACTGGCACTCAAGATGGACAAGCACTGCTACCAGCTATCCACACCAGATTGTAATTGATTTGGGTTCTTCTAAAACAGCAAAAGGATTAAGTTTAGTTCAGCGAAGCGGATTAAGCAGGGCAATTAAAGATTTTCAGGTGTTAACCAGTACCGATAACGTAACTTTTACTGCGGTAAACAATTACGTGGCACAAAATGCCGGCGGAGCACAATATTTTGCCTTTGGAAGTACCAAAACCTTAAGATATCTTAAAGTAATTGCCAATAATGCACACGATGGTTTGCAATTTGCATCCTTAGCAGAGCTGGGGCTTTATAATTAAAAAAAACGGGCCGGTTTCGGCACGCTCTTCTGTCTCAAATAATCAATAAAAAAGCGGCATCTATCCAGATAGCCGCTTTTCATCATTAACTAATTATTTATTTTCTTAAATACTGGCTTTAACTTCGCCGCAGGTAAGCATGTTTTTAGGGTAATAAGGATTTTGAATGGCCTTATCATCGCTAATCCAGCTGGTACCTGTCATAGGGCAAACTTGCTTATAAAGGCTCATTTTTTCTGGTTTGAACCGCTCAATTACCGACCACATTTTAACCGATAGCTTATCCATATCGCTCCGTTGCTTATTGATTGACTGGGTTGATGCAATAGCCTTTGCCAGGCTGATCATTTCCTGACGGGTGGTGGTAGCTTCGTTCATTTTTTCGAGCGATAGCTTTTTAAACTTGAACTGGTTTAAACCTGTTATCAGTTCGTTTGCAAACTTTATCGCGCTGAGCGAATCTGATTTAACCAGGCTATTTTTAATCCCCAGGTAGCTGGCGATAACGCTTTCTTTCAAGGCTTCGCGTTTCTGTGCCAGTTCTGGCGTACCCACTTCTTGCAAAGAAGTATGTACCTGTGCTTTTGCACCATTGCCAAACCATAAGGTGGCACCGAGCAAAACAATAAGGTAAGGTTTCATATTAGGCATTTGAATTTGATTTTTTAGTTATTTTTTCAATTTCCAGCAACATGTCTTTCAGGTGCAGCTGGTTTATTCCGCTGGTTTGCGGAACAAGCAGTTTAATGGTTTCCTTAATGTCGTTTAAATGCGTTATGGCTTCTAAACGCACATCACTGCGCTGGGCAGTAGTCATGGCCTTACCATCAGCAATATCTTTCGGGTTAATAAGCATATTTAACTTTTCGAGGTAAGAACGTTGCAGGCTCCGGCGAAAAACATCGCTGGCTTCTACTCCACTGAATTTAATCCAGGTGGTGTTTTTCAAATCGTTTAGATATTCTTTTACCGGATACGGATCGGCAGAGTTTAGTGCTTTCTGGCTGATGTTATAAATTAATCCCTGGCTCAAAAACATGTTTAGCATTTGGTTTTGCTGTTCCACAATATCGTCCATACTTTTGGTGGCAATCCTGCTGGTAATCGATGCCGGGTATAGCCAGAGTGGCGCATCAAAAAGCTGACGACCTACATAATCAACTACTCCTTTTACACGCTTTTTAGGTACTTCGGTATACACAACACCTGCCTCATCTGTACTTCTTTTGGTTACATAACTGTTGCCAATATTTTTCATTACATGGTACAGGTAACGGCTAAACTGGCGCACCACGGCTTTGTGCATATCGCTTAAATTGCCGTAAAGATCGCCCGGTTCGTAAGTCCATTTTACCAGGTTGGGCACTACCCTTTTCAGGTTTTTAATGCCGTAATCACTGGCAGCAATAGCATCGTCGCCAAGATCTTCGGTCTGGCTGCGTGGATCTTCTTCTTTACCTTCGCCACCAAACCAAAGTTTTGGGTTGGCTGTAAGCGAATCGAGAATCATTTTTTTGGTAATCTTCTCTTCGACATATTCATCTTTTGCCTGATCGTAATAGCGGTAACCCCAGTTAATGGCCCATTTATCGTAAGCCCCAATACGTGGATAAATACCTGCCGGTGCAATGTGATCTTCAGGCTGGGCCACGTAGTTAAAACGGGCATAATCCATAATCGAAACGGTATGGCCGTTGGCTTCTACCCATTTCTTATCCCTTAATTTTTCTACAGGCGTTTGGCTGCTTGCGCCCATATTGTGCTTTAAACCAATGGTATGGCCTATTTCGTGTGAAGAAACAAATCTGATCAACTGCCCCATCAACTCATCGTCGAAATTCATTTTCCGTGCCCTTTCATCCAATGCACCCGCCTGGATCATATACCAGCTTTGTACCAGTTTCATCACGTTGTGGTACCAGCCTACATGACTTTCGATAATTTCGCCACTACGCGGATCGCTAATTCTGGGGCCATAAGCATTTGGTGTTTCGGATGCGTAATACCTGATTACAGAGAAACGGGCATCTTCCAGGCTCATGGTAGTATCGGCCTCCGGCCATTCTTTACCTACGATGGCATTTTTAAAACCCGCTTTTTCAAAAGCCTTTTGCCAGTCGTTTATCCCTGCAATTAAGTATGGACGCCATTTTTTTGGTGTTGCCGGATCGATGTAATACACAATTTGTTTTTTAGGCTCAACCAGCTGACCGCGTTTATACTTCGCTAAATCAGCATCTTTAGGCTCAAGGCGATAACGCTCAATAAAGTACTTGGCATCTGCATGTTGTCTATCTTCATCAAACAGGATGTATTTATTGTTAAAATAACCTACCCTTTCATCAGCAAAACGTTTGCGCATCGGCACTTTAGGTAACAGTACAAAAGAAGTATTCAACCGTACAGTTACGGCTCCGGTTAAGGCACCCGAAGGAATATTGCCTGCAGAGGTGCTGTAGGTTTTGGTGGTCTTAATTTCGATATTGATAGGATAAGTACTGATCTTTTCAATAAATGAACGGTCATCAGCTACGCTACCCAATTTCTTATCTGATTTTTCTGTCGTACCGATTGAAACGATCGGGTTATCCTTTTTAAAGAAATCAGTAACCTCAATTACGGCATTACCTGTTTTAGGGTTTTTAGCTTTAATTTCGAAAGCAGCAACAATCGGGTTTTCCTGCGATTGCATTACCGCCTTATAAATAGATTCTTCGCTGCTTTTTACATCCTGACGGTACAATACAGATCTGAGCAACAGGTTGTTGTTATTGCCTTTTTCAAAGTAAATGGTTTGCTCGTTGGTTTGCTCACCACCGAAACTCCCCATACCCTGCGGGGTGGTTACATAACGTGTTACCACTAAAATATAACGGTTAAGCATACTGTCGGGCACTTCGAAATACCATTTCTGTTCTACGCGTTTTACATCGAACAATCCGTTTTGGCTTAGGGCACTTTCGGGGATCAGCTTGCTGTAATCGGCCGGGGCTTTCTTTGTTGTACTGTCAGTTTTTACTTGTACTTTTTGTCCGTAGGCAGCTACTGAAAGCATGCAGGCTATCGGAAAAATAATCTGTTTAATCTTCATCTTAAAACGGGAGCTTTTCGTCGGTATTTAGGGTTAAATTGGGGTTTTTCTTAAGTACGTTAAGCGGAAAAGGAATGATGTACAACCTCGAAGTGGGTAACAAAGTATAAGTTTGTTGTGGTACGGTCTTGTTCACAATCGGAAACTTGCGTACCACTGTTTTTGCATATTCAGCCTCTGTATTTAAGCGTTTTAAATCCATAAAGCGGTTGAAGCCCAAAAACAATTCTTTTCTGCGTTCATTGATGATAATATCCATCGTTTCTTTTCGGGTTGCAGGTACCGGAAGGATAATATTGCCCGAAAGGATGCGTTTTTCGCGGAGTTTATTTACCACCGCCATGGCACCGGTTAAATCACCTTCCCTGGCCAGACACTCGGCCTGCATTAAATATACCTCAGTAGTTTTTAAACCCACTGTTGGGTAAAAGAATCTGGTGTAAAAAATGCTGTAATAGGCTGAGTTTGATCCAATATCCAGGAAGCTTGCGCTTGTGGTATTAAAAAACATATTAAATCGGGCATCATTAGTACCAAACAACTCTCTCAATTCCGGGCTGATGATCCAGGTATAACCAAAGTTTGTTTCATTGTACCCTTGTATATACATATAACTCAGCACCTCAGGATTGTTTGGTGCGATGATTGGTGTAACTGACGGACCACCTTGTTTTGTAGTATAATTAACCAGATCAAAAATCTGATTATTGTAAGCAAGTGACTTTTCGCAAGCTTGTTTTGCCTGTGAAATTTCCTTTTTAAATAAATGTACTTTGGCTTTCAAGGCCCATGCAAAGGCTAGCGATGGATGATAAGGATCTGCCGGCTGTGCCTGAAGGTATGGAAGCGCGTCGTCTATATCTTTCTGGATAAAATTATATACTTCAGCTACTGATGATTTAACCGGTTGTGCCTCTAAGTCATATTTATCCATGATACAAATTCCGCCATCGGTTGCTGCAGTGGCAGCGTTATAGGCTTTGGCGTAAACGTTTACCAGCAGAAAGTGATCAAATGCCCTTAAAACTTTGGCTTCGGCTTTGGCCAGTGTTTTTACATTGTCATCGCCCTTGCTTCCATCCACTAAAGAGATAATGGTGTTCCAGCGATTAATGTAAACGTATGAGCGATCGTAAAAATTAGATGAGGTAATCATCGAAACACGATCGATATTCTCGTTAAAGCTAAAATGTACCGTATTAATATTGGGTGTAACACCAATAAAATTCGATTCCTTCATCCACATATCATCTACCAGATACTGAAAATTGCTGATGAGATAAGCACGGTTAGGATAAGATACCAACTCGTAGTAATCTTGAGCATTTTCTACCAGTAATGAACCTGTTGGAGTAAGATCTGTATATTTTTTGCATCCGCCCATTAAAATAACGATCAGGAACGCGATAATAGTTATATTCTTTTTCATCTTGTTAAAAGGTTAGATTTAAGCCAAACACAAATGATTTAGGATTTTCGAGTGTTCTGGTGCCTGTAAGTCCCGAGAAAGATTCCGGATCGATATCATCTCCGGCAGCGCTGGCATACCATAAATTATTTACTTGTGCAGTAAATCTGGCTGATGGAAGTTTGAATTTTCCAATCATGCCTTTAGGTAAATTATAGGATAAAGAAATATTTCTTAGTTTGATATAATCACCTTTAACCACATTTACATCTGCAGCTTGCCACATGGTATTAATGGTACTGGCACTGTTGATTAAATTTTCAGGGTAATCAACCAATAAACGAGGAACATTAGGTGTATTTCCATTTTTGAAACGCTGGGTAATGTTCTCATCGGTTACATCGTAAGCACTGATATTCGTTACATCTTTTCTGATTACGTTACCACCAGAAAAGACCAGTAAGGCGCCCAGTTCGAAGTTTTTATAAGAAATACGTTGTGAAAATGAACCCGTGTAAGTTGGGGTTATAGTACCCATATTTACTAAACTCCCAAAGTTGTTCAAACTTTTTATACTGGAAACAATGGGGGTTCCACTCGAATCAAAATCAATACTGGCCTTGCCATTCTCATCTAAAAAGTATGGATAACCATTTACCACACCGCCATATCGATAAGCATATAAAGTGTTATAAGCAGTACCCTCAATGTAATACAATGCTGGTGAAGCAACATAGTTGCCAGCTTGTGAGATCGCACTGTTCACCTTGCCGATCTTGTTTTTGTTAAAACCAAGTATAAAGGTCGAACTTAAAGTCAGGTCACCTGTCCTCAACCAATCGCCTCCTAGTGTGAATTCGATACCACGATTAATTAATGTACCGTTATTAATGGCTCTCGATGCCGCACCTACGGTAGGATCTAACTCCGTATTAACAATTAAATCAGTACTCTTTTTATAGTAAAAATCAATACTTCCCCTTAAACGGTTAGATAAAAACGCATAATCTACACCACCGTTATAGGTTTGGGTTTTTTCCCAACGTAATTTAGGGTTGGGTAATGAAACTATATCAATGTATTGTAACGATGGAAAAAGGTTATCACTTCTTCTTCTGGCGGTTAAGTATTTAGAACTTTCCGAATTCTGATTACCATTAACACCGTAAGTGGCTCTCAGCTTTAAAAGGTTAATCCACTTCTGTTCCTGAATAAAATCTTCGTTGCTGGCGTTCCAGCTTGCACCAACCGACCACAGCGGACGGTTTTTATATTCGGGATCTACTCCAAAAAAATCTGCCTGATCTACTCTTACACTACCTGTAATGTTATATTTATTTAAATACGTATAACCGGCATTGGCATAAGTTGATAGGTTTCTGTGTTTGATTTCCTGTTGTGTTCTACCTAAAACAGATAAGGTTCTGTTGCCACCAAAAATATAACTTGGTAATCCGGTTTGACTAACTGCTTGTGTGTTAATCAAAGTAGAGGTAAGTGTAATCGGATCGTAACCATATCTCAGGTCTTCAATACCACGTGGTAAAAATGTTTGGCGCATCTCAAAACCTGCAATAGCTGAAATAGCGTGTTTTCCCTTATCAAAAGAGCGGTCGAAACTCAATTGGTTCCTGAAAGTGTAACTGTTGCTTCCCTTTTCCATTTGTCCATATCTTCCGCCTGTTGGAAGTCCGAAAGTATAAACATTTGTTGCTGGTGTGTAGCCCACTAGCGAATTATACGCCGAACGCATCTTGAACGAATTTACATCATAATACTGGTCTGACTTAGTGGATGTATTTTCGAACTGCAACTGACTTGAAAGGCTAAGACCTTCCATTAATTTGGCCTGTACATTGGCAAAGCCCCTCAATGCAATATTGGTCGCATTAATTTGTCCTTCGTTTAATGATTCGAGTATATTAAAACGGTACGAACGGTATTGCGTATTATTTTTAAGCGCAGCCACAACCGAACCGTTTACTGCAGATCCGGCAATACCATCAGGTAAATTCACATAATCGGCATATACCAGGCTGCCATCGGGGTTAACGATAGAAGCATAACGGGGCTGAATTCCAGTGTAAGCATCATAAGATCCATCAGTTGAAACCGACTTGGTATAAGCACCGTTAAAACCTAGTGTGGTGGTTAACCATTTATTTACGTTATAGGTATTTTTAAAATAAATATTCAGCTTTTGATCATTGTTGTTGATTACCCTTTGAGCAGAGTTATCAAAATTTACCGAAGCATAGGTATTTGATTTTGAGCTGGCAGAACTAAATGAAAGATTATAACGCTGGCGAAAAGTATTTTGCCATACATTATCACGGTACTGCGCGTAGTAATCGGCATTTCTCCAGTTTGCCAATTGCTGGTTAACCTGATCTTCAGTAAGCTTACCCGCATCTCTGTCGCGGTACAATTGGTAAAGCGGGCTATAATATTTAACTGAACCATTAGCCACCGTGCCGTAAGCATTAAACATCGATTCGGTTGTGGTATAACGGGCGCGTTCTTTATTGTACACGTCTGTTTCCAAATCTAAAATATCGGAAGTGGAAGCGTAATGCATCGAATTAAACCTGGGCTTGGTATCGATAAAGAAATCGGTATTCAGTGAAATTTGAACAGGGCCGTTTCCTTTTTTTGTGGTTAATACAATAACACCATTGGCCGATCTTGAACCGTAAATGGAAGAAGCAGCAGCATCTTTTAAAACCGTTACCGATTCGATATCATAAGGATTAATATCTTCAAGGGCAGTTTCAGAAGGTAGTCCATCAATAACAATTAAAGGATCTGTTCTAACACCAGTTGTGTTGATGGAAAATGTTCCCCTTCCACGTATAACCTGCTTATCGGCACCTATTCCAAATGGATTTTTATCATAAGCTAAACCGGCCACACGGCCTTCTAAAGCCTCCAGAATATTGGAATTGATCTGCTCGTTCAGCTTTTTTTTATCTACAACAGCAAATGCTCCGGCGTTTCTTTCGAGTGGAAGGGATTGAAAACCATTTACCACAACCTCAGCCAGTAAGGAGGCATTGGCATTTAAACGAACGGTTACCACTTTTAACGCAGCAGTACGATCGATGCGCTGTGTTTTAGATAGATAACCGATGTAATCAATATCAAGTGTATTGTATTCGTTGGTTAAGTTCATGCTGAAATGACCGTTACCATCGCTGGTGGTATATTTATTGGTTCCTTTTAACCTTATTGATGCACCTGGTAGCGGCGAACCTAAACTATCGGTTACCATGCCGTGCAGGATATATTCGTCTTCGGTAAATGCCGTTGAGGGTTTTAAAACAATCGTATTGTTATTAATTTCATAATCGAAAGGCTGATCTTTGAAAACCGTTTCGAGTACCGTTTTTAAAGAGCTGGTACTAATTTTAGCCGTAACAGGTTTGGCTTTTTTAAGGTATTCGGCATCAAAAATAAATTGATAATTACTCTTTTTCGCAATTTCTGTAATTACACCATTTATGGGTGCATTATTGAACGTAAAAGTATAAGTTGCAGTTTGTGCCTGCGTGGTTTTAAGGCCCAGTGTAAGCAAAAACAGCATTACAAAAGCCATAACCCTATTAAGTTGAAGGGATGATTTCAATTTAAAATTCTTTAAAGTTTGTTAGTGGTTGTTGATAAGGCGGTAGAAATGTTTTTGCGTAAAGCTTACTTCATTACAGTTACCCTCCTTCCTTCTACTTTAAACTTAAGGCCACTGGTGGTCGATAGCATATCTAATACAGTAGCCAGGTTTTCCTGCATATCTATACGGGCATAAATGCGTTTTTCGGGAATTGAGGTATAATCTACATCCAGCTGGTACCAGCGGCTCAGACGTTTCATAATTACAGTCAGTTCTTCGTTTTCGAAAGCGAAGAATCCTTGCTGCCAGGCGGCCATGTTGGAAACATCAACAGCCGATTTACTTAACTGGTTGTTTTGGATTAACGCAGCTTCGCCCGGATGTAAAATCAGACTGGCATGGGTTGTAACATCTAAACAGTTTACCTTACCTTCTAATAAAGCGGTGCTTATAAAGTCATCATCCGGATAGGCAGATAGATTAAACTTCGTACCCAGAACGGTAATCCTTTCCCTTCCCGATGAAACTATAAAAGGATGTTCGGCATCTTTGCTCACCTCAAAATAAGCCTCTCCGCTTAAAGAAACCCGTCTTTCTGCCTGGTTAAACCCAACAGGGAATGTTAAACTCGATCCTGAATTTAAGACCACCTGAGTACCATCAGAGAGTGTGACTTTGTATTTTCCGCCCAATGGCGTAGTAATGGTTTGTAAATAACTATTGGTGTCTGCAACGGCACTTACGCGTGTATACACAATGCGATCGCCCGATGATTTGGTGATCTGAACTCCGTAAGCCGTTGTAATGGATTTGTTGGCTAAGGTATCGAGGTTAATTTCCTGGCCATTACTCATTTTAAGTGTAGCCAAACTTCTGCCCGGCAAAACATCGGCCTGTTTCCACAAATAAGTATAAGCCAGGTAGCCGATTGAGAGTACGACTAAAATACTGGCCGCAATTTTAAGTAGCGATTGTAATGCTGGTTGTAACCTTACTGTTCGTGGTTTTTCATCAACGGCATCAATATTCGCAGAAATCAGCTGATGGATATTGTTTAAATGCTTTTGCAGGTTTGTATTGGCCTCGTATTGCTCTTCTGTTTCTAAAAACGCTGCTTCAATAAGTGTATGTAAATCAGCACGATCGGCCACGTTAAAATAATCCAGCAGCTGATTTAGTTCAGCTTCGGTAATTTCGTTGCTTAAAAAACGGGAATATAAGTTTTCTATTTGCGGAGTTATTTTCATCTTGCTTTGTTAGGTATACGCAGCAAAAGCAAAAACACACTACTCCTGAAATAAAAAAAATAAATTATTTATTTAAATGCAGTGCAATTGCGAAAATCATGAACTCTTTCGAATGGAAAAATACATAATCCCTCATGCTTTTGGTAGCTTTTACCAGTTGGTTGCTTACCGTTGAGGGACTGATGTTTAATATAGATGCGGCTTCTTCGTAACTCTTCCCCTCTATGCGGCATAGCATAAAAATCTGTTTTCTTTTTTCCGGTAACCGGTCCAAAGCCAGATTTAAAACTGCCCTCCGCTCTTTGTCCAGCAAATATTCTTCGGTTTCGTTGTAAAGCTCCGAATAATGATCAATCAGGTATTGTCGCATTTTGGCATCTTTAGCCAATAAGCGGTAATGATCGTAAATGCAGTTTTGGGCAATTTTATAAATCCAGGCCTTAATGGGCTGGTGCTCGTCAATGAGGTCGCGTTTTAGCCAAACTTTTAAAAATACATCCTGCAAAAGTTCATCGGCCACCTCCTGTACTTTTACCATTTTTAAAATGCGTAGGTAAAGGTTACTGCTATAATGGTGGTAAACTTCGTCAAAAGCTGCTCTGTTTCCAGATTTTAATAAGGAAATAGTATCAAGGCCAACCTCCGTGCTTTTGTTCATCAAGTATTTTACCTGTTTGGTACACAAAAGTAAGTATAAAATTGCAAAAGCTTTTATTTTACAGCTTTACAGCTATATTTTAACATTTAAAATGGCGTATTAAAACAAAACAGTCAGGCTTTTTAAAACCTGACTGTTAAAATTCAAATGGATGCTAAGCAAAAGCAAGTATTGTTATTTAGTTTCGATCACCACATTTCCACCGTTTTTAAACAGATCGTGAGCAATAAAATAGCCCTCATTCGTTTTACCGTTTACCTTAATCTCGCTAATGCCTCTTCCCTTTCCGGGCTTGGTAATGGTTAAGGTTTTTACGGTACTGGTTTTCCATTTCACTTCATCAAACAAGGGTGCAGTTACAATATATTTGGGGTCGGTAGCCGAAAATGGATATATACCTAGCGCGCTGAATACATACCAGGCCGACATTTCGCCGGCATCGTCCATACCCGACAGTGCTAAGCCATCGCTACCTATGCCATATAATTCGTTTAAAATTTTATCGATTATCTTCTGCGATTTTTCGGGCTTACCAATAAAAGTATAGGCAAATGGAGCCTCGTGGTCGGGCTGGTTACCCTGACAGTATTGGCCAATCATGGTTTCTACATTGCGGGCAATGTATTTCGGGTTCCAGGGCAAGGTAAATAACGAGTCTAACTTCGATTCAAAACCTGCTGCACCGCCATAAAGTTCAATCAGCCCCGGCATATCGTGCGGTGCATAAAAAGAAACCTGCCAGGCATTTGCTTCGCGGTACATGTATTCGTAGTATGGGTATTGCGGGTTGAAGGGTTTAATCCAGTCGCCGTTTTCTAATCTGCCACGCATAAAACGGCTTGAAGAATCGAACATGTTTTTATAGTTTTTTGATCTGGCCATTAAAATACGGTAATTGGCAGTATCGCCCAGTTTTTGCGCAATCTGTGCAAGCGAATAATCATCGTAAGCATACTCCAGCGTTTTAGATACACCGGCTTTGGCTTTGGTTTCTACATGTGGGTTCTTCACATCAGGATCAGAAATGTAGCCCTTTTCGATATACTCTTTTATAAATGGCCTTGCACCACCGGCTACATTGGCATTGCGCAATAAAATCTGGTAGGTAGCCTGGATATCAAAATCATCAATTCCCCTTAAATAGGCCCCTGCAATGGACGAAGCACCGTGGTCGCCATGAAAAAAGGTAGGGATAAAACCTGTTTTTTCTCCAACATCCTTCATCGATTTAATTACATCTAAAGTTACTTTTGGTGTAATTAAGCCCAGCAGCACATCTTTATTCCGGTAAGTATCCCAAAGCGAGGGCTCGGTATAATACCTGAAATCGCTTTTTACAACCTGGCGTTTGGCATCTTTATATTCGCCATTTACATCGCTACGCAGGGCCGGCCACAAAAACGAACGGTACAAACTAGAGTACAACATTTGCTTTTGTTTGCCAGTGCCTCCTTTTACTTCGATGTTTGATAATAGGTTTTCCCAGGTGCTCGTTGCTTCGTTACGGATTTGTGCAAATGTTTTTTGACCAATCTCCTGTTTCAGGTTTTCTTTGGCATTGGCAACGCTCACAAACGATAAGCCTATTTTTAAAGTCACCGGACCCTTGCTTGCATCGGCTAAATGTACAACGGCATAACCCGATCGTTTGCCTGCATCGGTAATATCCAGTTTATCAATCTTCCCGTTTACTTCAGCATAAAAATAAACGTTCTCACCGCCCTGAAAGCCTTGTATAGCCGATTCTCCATCTTGTGCTATATTCCAGGTGGAAACACCGCTATTGGCTTTGCCCATGCTAAAAAGGATTTGCCTGTTGCTGTTGTTTTTATAATCATATTCGTGAAAACCGCACCTTAAAGTCGAAGTAAGCCTCACATTTACCTGGTAATCATCCAGATAAACCTGATAAAAACCAGGTGCAGCACTTTCGTTTTTATGCGAGAATTTAGAACCGAATTTAGCTGAAGGGTTCGATAGCGGTAAAACAGGGATATTACAAAGGTTCCAATGCCCTTTATTGGTATGTGCAAACCCGTAAATGGTATCGTCTTCATACTCATAGCCTGCTCCCGAACCAAATTCGGTTATTGGACTCAGCTGTACCATGGCATTCGGCAATGAACTGCCGGGAAAAGTTAAACCTGCCCACGATCGCCAGCCCTGTGGCAACTCATAGCCCAGTATTTTTGGATCGGTTAAAGGTGCTGTGCCAATAAAGGTGTTTACATATTTCGTTAACCGGGCTTTGGTTTGTGCCTGTACCTGATACAAGCCCAGGGCACTTAGAAATAAGATAAAGTGTAATGATTTGGTTAGGGATTTCATTTTACATAAAACGTTTTAGTGTGTACTATCAAATATAGAAAATCTATCAGGTCCGTCAACAAAATATCACAATAGTTACCAATTGATTTTAAATAGTTAGCTATAATCTTATGCTTAAATAATTGAATAATATGCCAAATATCTGGATGCTTTAGTCTGCGTGTTTCGGTTCTTGCCATGCTATTTTATATATCTTTGGTTACACACTAATCAAATAACCCTTATGCTTTTAAATTACAGGCAACGCTTCATTTGCATGCTATTTTCGTGCTTGCTATTTCAATTTACAAACCGGGTAATGGCCCAAAGTAAAGAAAATCCTGCTTTCACCATGTGGGATAATAAACCCGCAAAAAAATGGATGACAGAAGCCTACCCTATTGGCAATGGCCGTATTGGCGGGATGATTTTTGGAGGTGTTGATCAGGAGCACATTCAGTTTAACGATAACACCTTATGGACCGGAGATGAAAACGACCGGGGCATGTATCAGGCCTTTGGCGATCTCTTTATCGATTTTAACAATAAAGATCAGCAATTTACAACATACAGCCGTAAACTGGATATTACCAGGGCGGTTCATACCATTAACTATACGCAAAATGGCACTCAATTTAAACGCGAGTATTTTTGCAGTTTTCCGGATAAAGTGATCGTGTTGCGTTTTACAGCTAACCAAAAAAAGGCTTGTTCGGCTGCTATTGGCCTGAAAGATGCACATCAGGGCTCGATAAAAGCCAACGGAAATATCATTCAGCTGACCGGTAAACTGCCAAACGGCATGACTTATCAGGCTACTGCTTTGGTTAAAGTTGAAAATGGCAAGCTGAGTACTGTAAAGGATGGCGACAATGAAAAACTTAAAATAGAAAATGCAGATGCGGTAACCATTGTTTTTACTGCTGCTACCAATTACATCAATAAGCGCGAACAAAACTGGAAAGGCGAAGAACCTGCGCCTAAAATAGAACGCATTTTAAACGCCGTTAAAGCAAAAAGTTACGATAACCTGCTGAAATCCCATATTAGCGATTATAGCCAGCTGTATAACCGCCTGAGTTTAAACCTGGGTACCAGTGATGCGGCAAATGAAAATCTGCCAACATACCAAAGGTTAATTAACTATAAAAAGGTAGCCGACCCCGCACTCGAGGCTTTGATTTTTCAATATGGCAGGTATTTATTGATTAGTTCTTCCAGAGCAGGTGGCTTACCGGCCAATCTTCAAGGGTTATGGAACGAAAGCAATACCCCACCCTGGGGAAGCGATTACCACTCTAACATCAATATTCAAATGAATTATTGGCTGGCAGAACCGACAAACCTTTCCGAATGTCAGGTACCTTATCTCGATTACATCAACAGCATGCGCGAGGTGAGTAAAATGCATACCCGAAAGCAATATCCAAATACGCGTGGATGGACAGTAAAAACAGAGAACAATATTTTTGGGGGCATGAGTTTCTTGTGGAATACACCGGGCAGTGCCTGGTATGCGCAAGCCCTTTGGGAGCATTACGCTTTTACGCAGGATAAAGCTTACCTGAAAAACTTTGCTTACCCGATTATTAAAGAAATTGCTGAATTCTGGGACGATCATTTAAAAAGACGTTCTGATGGTACTTTGGTAGCTCCTATGGGTTGGTCGCCAGAGCATGGCCCTACCGAAGATGGGGTAACGCATGATCACCAGATTATTTACGATCTCTTTACCAATTACATCGAATCGGCTGATATTTTAGACATTGATGCCGATTATAAAAAACACATTGCCGATTTGAAAGCACATTTATTAAAACCAAAAATCGGTAAATGGGGACAATTACAGGAATGGGAAACCGATCGTGATGATCCGAAAGATCAGCACAGGCATATTTCACACCTATTTGGCCTGCACCCGGGCAGAGAAATCAGTACCATTAAAACACCCGAACTGGCGCAGGCTGCAAAAGTAACCTTAATTGCACGTGGCGATGAATCGACAGGTTGGTCGATGGCCTGGAAAATGAACTTCTGGGCCAGGTTGCAAGATGGAAACCATGCCTATAAAATTTTACAGAACTTTATTACTCCTGTGGGTGGTTCTGGCACCGATTATAATAAAGGCGGTGGCATTTACTCGAATCTGTTTTGTGCACATCCACCCTTCCAGATTGATGGAAACTTTGGCTATACTGCAGGTATTTCTGAAATGTTATTGCAAAGCCAGGCAGGCGAATTACAGTTTCTGCCCGCTTTACCCGATAAGTGGACAAGTGGCAACATTAAAGGCTTAAAGGCCCGCGGAAATTTCGAAATTACCAATCTGCAATGGAAAGATGGTAAAGTGGTGGCTTTAGCCATCAAATCACTATCAGGAGAAAAATGCATTGTAAGGAGTCCTAATCAGCTTAAGGCTACTGCAAAAGGCATAACTGAAGAAAAAACGGGCAAAGATTTCAGGTATAGTTTTAATACCCAGGCTGGAAAAGTGTATCAATTTAATTAAATATATTACTGTGTGATTGAATGGCTTTTGGTTATTTGTCATTCAATCACCCGGTAATTCAATCATTCATTAACGCTATCATTTCCGTAATTCCTTCCTTCAATAATTCTTTCATTCAACTTCTCTCATTTATCGATTCAAACATTTATTTCTTCCCTGCGTTTTACCTTAAAGCAATTACAAGATGAGCACGACCAATAAATTACTAACCGAGCACAATGCAAAAGTTGTGGTACAGGATTTTTTAAATGCACTGAACACCGAAGATTTTAATCTGGCCAGACAGCAATTACATGATGATTTGTATTTTAAAGGCGTGATGGGCGAAAGGAATGGTGCAGATATCTATATCGCCGATATGGAGAAGATGAAATTCAAATACGATATTAAAAAAATATTTACTGATGGCGAAGAGGTTTGCCTTTGGTACGATATTAATATGGGCGGTAAAACCATCTTTTGTGCTGGCTGGTACCAGCTCGATGATGAAAAAATTAAATCTATTCAGGTCATATTCGACCCTCGACCGATTTTATAATCAACAAACCTGCTTAAGTTTTCTTACATTAATTTCGCCTTCAGCAAGCTGAAAACGGAACATTAAAAACTCATCTGTTTCGGTAATTTCAATGTGCTCAATTGTACCAGACCGATTGTTTTCGGTTGCAATTACATCACCGGTTTTTAGCTCTAACAGCGTTGAAGTAGGCAGTTTATCGTTAACGATGGTCATTATTATTGGCAAAGTTTAAGGTGAAACAGGTTTTATCTGCATTCGACGATACTTTAAGGGTACCGTTGTGTGCGTGGGCAATTTCTGACGCGATATACAAGCCTAAGCCAAGTCCTTTTTGGTTGGGTTCTACCTCGCCCCGCGAGAAAGGTTGAAACAAGCGCTCCATAGCTGCTGCAGGTATTTGCTTTCCGGCATTGGTTACACACAGATTAAATTCATTGCTGTTACTGCTGGCGGTTACTTCTACAGCCGAATCAACAGGAGAGTAATTCAGTGCATTAGCCAGTAAATTAGAAAAAAGCTGTGCCAGGCGTTTGCCATCTGCATGAATCGGATGCGCCAGATCGAAAACCATATTTATGCGTCGCTCCGGCCAAATGGCTTGCAATTCTTCCACTACCTCGGTTAATAAACGTTCGTGGTCTTCGTCTCTAGTGCGGTTTACCGAAATACCTGAACCCAAACGGCCGCTGGCAAAATCAAGGATATTATCAATCAAGCCATTCATCCTGAAAGAAGCATCGGTAATAATTTTGGTTAAGCGGCTACCTCTTTCGTCTAAGTTTAAACGTGATAAAAGTTGGGCACTGCTGGATATCGCATTTAAAGGATTTTTTAAGTCATGACCGAGAATAGCAATGAACTGATCGCGTACGATAGCGATTTCCTGTTCCTTTTTAAGCTCTTTTTCCACTTCGGCTACCTGTTCAAGGGCATCTAAATGAGAAGCAATTAATTCACCAAATATGGTAAACATGCCAATAATGGTCGGATTTTTAAGCTTTGCAGGTTTCGGATCGATGGCACAAAGGGTTCCGAAAAAATTGCCGTTTTTTAAGGTAATGGGAACAGAGATATAACTTTGGAAACCATACATTAACGGAGTGTGGTGCCCTGCATATTCTGGGTCTTCATCAACATGATCGATAACGACTGCATTTTTGTGCTGTCTGATTTCGTTGCAAATTGTGGTTTCCAGTTTAAGTTCGCCGCCAACCTTTAAGCCAAAGTTTATTTCATCGTGCACAGCACAGGCGATCCATTTATCGGTAGTTACACGGGCTACGGCAGCAAAACCCATTCCGGTAGTGCGGCACACGATTTCTAAAATATTGGCTACAGAAGAAATATTATTTACTGCATCAATATCAGCTTGAATGTTTGTTTCGGGGTTTTGCAAGGCCGGATTTAATAATTTTCCAGCAATTTAACTATATTTCTTTTCTCAAAAAACAGGGCCTGCACAACTTAGCCTTTATTTTACACAGATTAGGTACTAAAAAATTAAAAAGCGTATAAATACGGTGTGTATTATTGCTAATTGTGAAGTTTGATGTGAATGTTATTTTCGATAAAAGCAAAAACCGCATTTATATGTTGGGCTATTTTTAAAATAAACCTCAGAAACATATAAATGCGGCAGCGTAATATTAAGCTTTTAATAAAGCTGGTTTTTCGTGGTAAGTTTTCCAAAGCAACTCGCCAAACAAGGTGTTCGACCATGCAAACCATGCTCTGGTAAAGTTAGCTGGATTATCTTTATGGAACGACTCGTGCATGAAGCCTTTGCCTGCATGTGTTTTACGTAAACTTTCGATGCACGCTTTAATTTCGGCATCATCTTTTGAAGTTAAAGCACGCATGGTGATACTCATTGGCCAAATCATATCCTGACCGGCGTGCGGTCCACCGATACCTTCGGCTGCTGTGCCTTTAAAGAAATAAGGATTATCTTTTGATAAAGCAAATTTCCTCGTATTCTGATAAATCGGATCTTCGATTTTCATTGCACCCAGATAAGGTAAACCCAATAAACTAGGCACGTTCGAGTCATCCATCAGGTACGAACTACCAAAACCATCTACCTCAAATGCATAAATTTTACCGTATTTCGGGTGGTTTACAATGGCATGTTTTTGAAGTGCAGCATTTACCTCATCGGCCAGGTTTAATAAGCTACTTTCTAATGTTTTATCGCTGTTTAAGGCTTTAATCATTTCTGCTGCCTGTTTTAAGCTCGATACCGCAAAGAAGTTTGAAGGTACCAGGAAAGGAAAAATAGTCGCATCATCACTCGGACGGAAAGCCGAACAAATTAAGCCCACCGGGTTAACCGGAAAACCATAACCTGCCATTGGCAACGAATCTGTCGGCTGCGTGGTTTCCCTTTGGAAATGATAAGGACCTTTTCCTTCTTTACGTTGTTGCTCTTTGAAGGTTTTTAAAGTGGCTTCAATTCCTTTTTTCCAATCGGCATCGAATGGTGTTTTATCGCCTGTTTTTTTCCAGTAGTGGTAAGCCAAACGAATCGGGTAACATAAGGAGTCGATTTCCCATTTACGCTCGTGCACACCTGGTTGCATAGCGGTTTTATCTGTTTTCCATTCCCCTACTTTGGTTGCATCGCCATAAAAAGCATTGGCATAAGGGTCTTTCAAAATACATTTGGTTTGGTGGATAATTACACCGGCAATTAGCTTTTTTAGGGGCTCATCCTCATTTACAAATTGCAGGTAAGGCCACACCTGTGCCGAACTATCACGCAACCACATCGCATCAATATCGCCGGTGATTACATAAGTATCGGGCCTGCCACCATTTTCGCTGTGATAAACCGTAGTATCTAAAGTGTTTGGAAAACAATTTTCGAACAACCAGGCTAACTCAGGGTTTTTAACATTGGCCTGAAAGGTTTTGATGGCGTTATCTACCGCCTTACTTTGAAAATGTCTTTTTGCCGCGGCTACACGTACAACCGGAAATTCGGGAGCTAAATTAGCTGCAAAAGAGAATTTGGAAGCCACTACGCCTGCTCCTAACAAACCTGTGTTTTGTATAAATGTTCTTCTTTTCATTATGATGTGTTATGGTCTTTTTTTAGTTTTGTCTAAACGAGGTTCAGCTATCGTTGATGCATGATCTGTTTTAATGATAGGGATTATTCGGTTAGCGTTTAACAAATATTATTATAATTTTTCGAAGATCAAAATTGAAATTGCCAATTCAGCTACTCCTAAATCGATTTTCCAGTTGAGCATGAATTACGCGGACAATACCGGCAACAGCAAGTTTAGAAAGGCATAATAACCATTTGAATTTGTATCTTTATTAACCAAACTTACCGCTATGGATGCAGCACAAAGCACACTTTCAAAACGTATCTTATCGATTGATATATTGCGTGGATTGGTGATGATCATTATGGCTTTAGACCATACCCGCGATTTTTTTCATATCGGAGCCATGACAGGCGATCCTCTAAATCCTGATACCACTACAGGAATGTTGTTTTTTACCCGCTGGATCACGCATTTTTGTGCACCGACTTTTGTTTTCCTTTCCGGGTTATCAGCCTATTTATCCGCCCAAAGCAGAACAGCTGCACAGGCCAGTGCATTCTTATTTAAGCGTGGCTTATGGCTTATATTGATCGAAATCGTAATCATCACCTTTGGCTTAACCTTTAATCCTGGCTACAATTTTATTATCCTGCAGGTAATTTGGGCTATTGGTACCAGCATGATCTTTTTGGCTATTTTCAGCCGTATTTCTTATAAAACGGTGCTCATAATCGGACTGGTGCTGGTTTTTGGGCATAATCTTTTTAACTTATTCCCGGCACCAAAAGACCCGGCTGCTGGAATGATTTTAAAAGTATTTATTACTGCATCGGGTACGGTTGCACCGCTGTCTGCCAATCATTTCGTAGGTGTGTTTTATGCAATCCTTCCGTGGACCGGGGTTATGTTCGTGGGCTATGGTGTTGGTGCCTGGTATAGGAAGGGGTACGAAGCAGAACGCCGTCAGCGCAATTTATTGATGGTAGGCTTTTTAACGGTGTTTGTATTCGTAGCTTTGAGATTAATCAATGTATATGGCGATCCGGTTCCGCGTAAAGAATATGATGACCTGTTTAAGAACCTGCTCACTTTTTTCAACGTAAACAAATATCCGCCATCGCTGCAATATATCTCCATGACCTTAGGCCCGGCGATGCTCTTTTTGGCCGTTACCGAAAACGTAAGCAATTGGTTTACCAGAATAACTTCGGTATATGGTGCTGTTCCGTTTTTTTACTATGTGCTGCACTTTTACCTGCTACACACGCTATTGATAATCGTATTTTTTGCAACCGGCCATAGCACTAAAGAAATTGTTCAGATTCCATTTATGTTCAGGCCGGCAGCATTTGGCTTTAGCTTGCCAGTGGTTTATGTAATATGGCTTAGTGTGGTGGCATCGCTCTATTTACCTTGCAGGTGGTTTAAACAGTACAAAGAAACACACCGGCAATGGTGGTTAAGGTACGTTTAGCCTTTTTTCCATTTTATGCTGCAACCCACCGCCTTGGTTGTGGTAACAGCGGGCTTTTTACCTGTGGCTAAATTATTGATTGCATTTTTCACATAATCTTCTTTTGTGGCGTTTTCGCCTTCAGGATCATTATCTATTGCACCAATGTATTCAACTATATTTCCTTTGTCGCTTTTATTTACCAGGAAAACATGCGGCGTTCTGCTTGCACCGAATTGTTTGGTAACTACGTGGTCTGGATCGAGCAGATAAGGGTAAGTGAAATTCTTTCCTTTGGCCAGGGCCTGCATTTTATCGAAACTTTCGGCTGGAACGGCACCCGCATCATTTGGGTTAATGGCAATAACCGGATATCCTTTGGCAGCATAACTGGCATTTAGCTCAGCAACACGATCCTGGTAAGCCTGGGCTACCGGACAGGTATTGCAGGTAAATACCACAATAAAACCTTTGGCATCCTTGTAGTCGGCCATAGATACGGTTTTATTATCTACATTCTTTAAAGCGAAATCTTTAACCACATCGCCAACTTTATACCCTTCGCTTTGTGCACAGGCACCTAACGAAATTAACATCAAGCCAATTAGAAATAAATGTTTCATAACCTCTTATTTTAAGTTTAACAAAGTATTTTTGAGTTGTTTCTCCGTAAATTCCTGTTCGTAGAAGCGTCTGGTTTTTTGTTTCACAAATAATGTTGCGGGTATAGCGCCTGTCCATTTGGGGTCTACCCTTTCGATATATTTTTGCTGGTCGGTTTCGTTTAACAGAAACACTTCAGCTTTGAGCTGGTTCTTTACTACAAAAGGTATTACCTCTTTTTGCAGTTTGGATTTAAAATCTACACTGATCAACAGTACCTTTACGGGCTTTTTTAAATTGGCTACACGCAGTTTTTCAAAGTTTGGTAATTCGGCCACACATGGGCCACACCAGGTTGCCCAAAAATTAACCACATAGGTGGTGTCCTTGCCGGCGGCAATGCGTTTATCCAGTTCATCGAGCGTTAACAGTCTTACCTGTGCGCTTAACGAATAACTAATTAAAGATAAGCAGATTAAAAGAAATATACGCATAAGATGAATAACGAAATTTAGGTGGGTTTGTTTTAACGATAATCGTCCCTTTAGATTTGTTTTGATATATTCTTATTTAAGAAAGACTACTATTTATTTACTTAAATTAAATATCAGATTACCTAAAGAGGTAGCGGCACATTACTTTGTCATCAAGGTTTTTATGCCTAAGAGATGATGCAATCCGCTACCGTTTTTTCCCTTAGTGACCAGATAACAATTAGGGTAATACCCATTATTAAGGACTAGGATCGATGGGGTAAAATTTAGGTAACTATTACAAACATAAAAAATATCAGGATGATTGTCTGTACAAAATTTTTTATTGGGATTGATGTTTCAAAACCCTAT